>Ga0272441_10004292_pt1 | contig 26074 bp, 19 predicted proteins | sample SSMProp6N_FD_193582 | JGI IMG/M metagenome (GOLD analysis project Ga0272441, IMG submission 193582) | Marine sediment archaeal communities from Little Sippewissett salt marsh, Falmouth, MA, United States - SSM-Prop-6N | ecosystem: Environmental > Aquatic > Marine > Wetlands > Sediment ...
GCAGATGGTGGTGCTGTCGGTGGAGCATCCGCGGGACTACTCGATTCCGTACCTGGACTTCGCGTGGAGCAACGGGCACTTCTCGGCCGACGTGCCGAACACCAAGGGCGAGATGCAGACGCAGGCGATCGGCACGCCCGTACCGCTGTGGCATCTGGTGTTTCACGATGCCCTGTGCCTGCCCGCGCCGGGGAACAACCTGCTCGAGGCGCTGTTGTATGCCCAGGCGCCGTACTTCTGGCCGACGGGCAAGCCGATCGCGGCGAAAGAACTGAAGCAAAAGAAGGTGCTGCTCGCTCTGCACCAGGACGCCGCGTTTGCCGAGATGACCGATCACGAGCTGCTCAGCGACGACGGCAGCGTGCAGAAGTGCGTGTACGGTCGCGGTCTGGAAGTGGAGGTGGACAAGACCAAGGGCACCTATCGCATCAGCCGCGGCAAGGCGCGGACCAAGGGCACGCAAAAACTGTCGGCCGTCAAGTGAGTTTGGCTTGGGCGACATGACTCATCGGCGGGTTGGTCGCGCCGGCTGGATGCAGGAACCATCTGCGGCGGCGGTTTCCGGGTATTTCGATGACACACCCACAACCTTCGCCGCGCTTCGGTTGAGGGTGGCACGCAAGAAGCAGCAAGTCCGGGAGGCTGTTTCGGCCTGGTGGCGGTACTTTCGCGCGTGCGCGGCGCCGACTGTCGGCCGGTCGTCATCTGTCCGACCGGACGGTGAGTCGCAGGGCGTGGCGGGAGTCGGGGCCGAGCCTGGCGCGATCGTCGATGCGGTGGGGCACGACCCAGACGGGTCCGTCGCCGTCGCAGATGATGGGCACACGGTTGCGGTCGGCGGGCTCGACCTTGGCATCGATGAGGAACTCAGCCAGGCGCTTCGAGCCGGGAGCGCCGAGCGGGCGAAAGCGGTCGCCCCGCTGGCGCGAGCGCAGCACGAGGGGCGGCTTGAGCCGGTCGTAGTCGAGCCATTCGACGTTGCGGCTCTTGCCGGCCAACATGCGGTCGAGCTCATCGAAACGGAAGTCGACCAGCTCGGCTTCGACGATCAGATCGACGGCCGACACGTGGGTTTGGCCGGGCACGGACAGCGAGACCGGGCTGATAGGCGGGGCGGGGGCGTCGGCGTCGACCGAAAAGATGAGACGGTCGTACCGGCAGGTTGCGGTGAGTCCGCCGGGCAGGTGCACGATCTTGCTGCCGGCCGACTGGCGACACAGTTCGACGACGGCGACGAGGTGGGCAAAGCCCACGTCCTGCTCGCCGATGTTGAAGCGAAGCATCGCCTGACGGATCAACTCGGTCTGCACGATGGTACTCTTGCGAAGGAGTCCGGGGACGTTGAGGACGAGGCGGCGCTGGTGCTGGCTGACGGTGAGAGTTTGCAGGGCGCGCTCGGCGGTTTCGCGGAGGTAGGCGTCGATCCAAACAGCCTGCTGTCCGAGCCGGAGCAGGGCATCGGTCAGGCCGACGTTGAACTGCCGGCGAATCAACGGCATGAGTTCGTTCCGCAGGCGGTTTCGTGTGTGGTCGGGCAGGAGGTTGGTGGAGTCCTGTCGATGTTCGATGCCCGCATCGGCGAGGAACTGCTCGATTTCGTCGCGCCGGAAGGTCAATAGCGGGCGGATGAGTCGGATGTCGCTGCCTTGCCGCAGCGGACGGTTGGGAGCGATGCCGGCCAGGCCCCGCATGCCCGTGCCACGGATGATGCGGTGGAGGATGGTTTCGGCGTTGTCGTCGGCGTGGTGGCCGACCGCGACGCACGAGCTGTCGGTGGTCAGGGCCAGGCGTTCGTAGAAGCGGTAACGGTGCTGGCGGGCGGCCTCCTCGAGGCTCTGGCGGGGCTGGGCGGCGGCGCGGACGTCGATGCGTTCGACGGTAACCGGCAGCGAGAGGGCGCGGGCCTGATCGGAGACGAACGTGGCGTCGGCGTCGGCTTCGGCACCGCGCAGTCCGTGGTTGAGATGCCCCACGTGGAGGTGCCAGTCGCGCTGGTTCGCCCGGTTGACGGCGACGAGGCCATGCAGCAACGCCATCGAATCGGGCCCGCCGGAGACGCCGACCAGAACGCGCCGGCCCTGTTCGAGCATGCCCGTTTCATCGATGTAGGCACGCAGGTTGCGAAAGAATCGAGCGGGCTTCACGGCCGATGACTCCAGAGTACGGACCCGAAACCGAGCGACGGCGGACAGCCCACAATGCACGAAAGGCAGTAGAGCGTGGCGCCCGATTATTCTACCGGCAACCTGCCGGAGTGGAAACCGCCGGCGAGGCGCGGGTCGGCGTGGTTGATGCCACACGTGGGCGGAAGTAGGATGCGGTCGGATTACGCCCGTCGTATCGTAAAGGAGCGTCGATGGATGTATTGGTGACCGGCAGCAGCGGACTGATCGGCTCGGAGGCGGTGCTGTTCTACGATGGCCGCGGCGCGCGGGTTTGGGGGGTCGACAACAACATGCGTGCCGACTTTTTCGGACCGGGGGGCGACACGACATGGAACCTGCAATGGCTGAAGGAAAACACGAGCCGCTTCGAGCACGTCGCGATTGATATTCGCGATCGCGGTGCGGTGATGGGCCTGTTCGAGCGCCAGCGGTTTGACCTGGTGGTTCACTGCGCGGCCCAGCCGTCGCACGATCTGGCGGCCACTCGCCCTTTCGACGACTTCGAGGTCAATGCGCTGGGCACGCTGAACCTGCTGGAGGCAGCCCGTCAGCACTGCCCGGACGCGGTGTTCGCGCACATGAGCACGAACAAGGTGTACGGCGACGCGCCGAACGAACTCGAGTTGGTCGAGCTGCCCACGCGATACGACTATGCCAGGCCGGAGGATCACAACGGCATCGATGAGACGTGCCGGATCGATCGATGCCTGCACAGTCTGTTCGGGGCCAGCAAGACGGCGGGCGACGTCGTGGCGCAGGAATATGGTCGCTACTTCGGGATGAAGGTGGGGGTGTTTCGCGGCGGGTGCCTTACGGGCTGCCGGCACTCGGGCGTGGAGCTGCACGGCTTTCTGTCGTACATCGTCAAGGCCTGCGTGCGCGGGATGGACTACACGATCTTCGGCTACAAGGGCAAGCAGGTGCGCGATCAGATCGACAGCCAGGTCGTACTGGCGGCGATTGACGCATTTCGCGCCGATCCGAAACCGGGCGAGGTGTACAACATCGGCGGCGGGCGGGAGAACAGCATTTCGATTCTGGAAACGGTGGAACGACTCACCGACCTGACGGGTAAACGCTTGTCGTACACCTATCGTGACGAGGCGCGGCGGGGCGATCACATCTGCTACATCAGCGATCTGAGCAAGCTGCGGAGGCATTTCCCCGCGTGGCGGATCACACGATCGCTCGACGTCATTCTCGAAGAAATGGTCAAGGCGGAGCAGGACCGTGTCGCAGCCGGATGAATCTCTCATTGAGTCCGTAGACCCGCGAACGGACTACCTGCGGACCAAGGCATCGATCATCCGCGAGTTTTACGACCGTCTGGGGGCGGGCCGTGAAAAGTGGATCCGGCGCAACTCGTATTACTACAGACTGCTGCTGAAGCAGCTTCGGTTCTTCATCCCGGCCGGTCAGAGCGTTCTGGACGTTGGGTGCGGCACGGGCGATCTGCTGGCGGGTGTCGAGCCAAGCCGCGGAGTGGGCGTCGATATCAGTCCGAAGATGGTGGAATTGGCGGCAGGCAAGTACCCGAACCTGACGTTCCGCTGCGAGGCGGTCGAGCAGCTTTCGCCCGAGTCCGACGAGACATTCGACTACATCACGATGGTCAACGTCGTCGGTGAAATGACCGACATCATGACGGGCCTGCAGCGGGTCCACGCGCAATGCCGGCCCGAGACACGGCTGATCATTCTTTTCTACAACTACCTGTGGGAGCCGCTCTGCCAGGCGGCGGGGGCGCTTCGGCTGAAGCTGGATAACCCCACACAAAACTGGCTGTCGGCCACCGATCTGGCGAAGTTCCTGTATCTGGCCGACTTCGAGATCGTCAAGCGGGGCTACCGGGTTCTGATGCCGTATCACGTACCCGGCGTGGCCGAGCTGTTCAACGGTCTGCTGGCCAAGCTGCCGCTGCTGAACCGACTGGGGTTCGTTTCCTACGTGGTGGCGCGACCGATGTTCAAGCCGCCTGATCCACAGACGATGAGCTGCTCGGTGATCGTGCCGTGCAAGAACGAGCAGGACAACGTGCCGCAGATCGTCCCGCGGGTTCCGCGGATGGGGCGCGAGACGGAGATCGTCTTCGTGGACGACGCATCGACCGACGAGACGGCCAGGCGCGTCGAGGAGCAGATGGCCGCCAATCCGGACCGGCCGATCAAACTCGTGGCGGGCCCGGGCGAGGGCAAAGGGGCAGCCTGTCGGGCGGGGTTCAACGCGGCGACGGGCGACGTATTGATGATCCTCGACGCGGATATGACCGTTACGCCGGAGGATCTAACGGCGTTTTTCGAGGCGGCCTGCCGCGGCAAGGGCGAGTTCGTCAACGGCTCGCGGATGGTGTACCCGTTGGCCGAGGACGCGATGAGGCCGCTGAACATCCTGGGCAACAAGATGTTCGCGCTGCTGTTCAGCTATTTGCTCGAGCAGCCGATCAAAGACACCCTGTGCGGCACGAAGGTGTTCCTGCGTCGCGACTGGCCGAAGCTGCTTGCGGCGCGGGACTACTTCGGGCACGTCGATCGGTGGGGCGACTACGATCTTCTGTTCGGGGCGGCCAGGTGCAACCTGAAGATCGTCGAGCTGCCGGTGCATTACCTGCCCCGAACGGCTGGGGAGACGAAGATGTCGCGACGTCTGCACAACGCCGCGATCATGCTGCGGATGTGTTGGTTGGCGTTCGTTAAGTTGAAGGTCCGTTGAAGCTGCGCCCATGCCAGACCGCACCGCGCAAGACCCGGGCAGGCAGTTGCTGCTGGAGCACAGGCGAAGGTGGGCCGGCAAGCCCGTGCTGGCGGCGTTGTATCGGCGCCAGATCTACGAACGTATTGCAGCGGCACGCACAAGCGACGGGCCGGACGTGGAGTTGGGCGGCGGCGGCGGGTTCTACAAATCGTTCGTGCCGCAGACGATCAGCACCGACATCATCTCGGCCGATTGGCTGGATTTGGCATGCGACGCAACCTGGCTGCCGTTCGGCGAGGCGAGCATCGCCAATCTGATTGCAGTGGATGTCCTGCACCATCTGGCCAGACCGAGCGGCCTGTTCGACGAGGCACGGCGCGTGTTGAAGCCGTGCGGACGGCTCATCCTTGTAGAGCCTTGGGTTACACCCGGCGCCTGGCTGTTCTACCGTTTCGTCCATCACGAGGAATGCAGGTTGAACATCGGTCCGTTCGACGATACGGCGCCGACCGCCAAGGACCCGCATTCCGGCAGCGTGGCGATACCATGGCGAGTGTTCGGGCCGGGCCTGAGCCGTTTCCAGCGACGCTGGCCTGAGCTTCGTGTGCGGAGGGTCGAGTTGTTCTGCTGCTGGTGCTGGCTGTTGAGTGGGGGGTTTCAGCCGGTTTGCCTGCTGCCCGGGCCTCTACTGGCGCCGCTGCTGAAGGTCGAGGAGACGACGAGACGACTGTGGCGGAAATGGTTGGCGCTGCGGGCGTTGATCGTCTTGGAGCGAGGTGAGCAGGCTTGAGCCCTTCCGACCACGTGAGACTGTCCGAACGTGCCCGCCGCGAGGTCGAACACGGTCGTCGCATCGCCGAGGCGGCGGAGGACATTTGGAACTGGGCGTCGCCGGCCGGGCAGGTGCGGGCGCGGCGGCGCGCAGAGATGTTCGTTCAACTGGGCGGGCTGCAAGCGGGCGTGCGGGCGCTGGAGGTAGGCTGCGGCACGGGACTGTTCACGTCGTTGGTAGCCGCCAGCGGGGCGGACATTACGGCGGTGGACATCTCGTCTGATCTTCTGGCGACGGCGAGGGCGCGTCCCGAATGCGCGGGGGTACAGTTCAAGGTGGCCGACGTGCACGCCGCCGGCGATGTGGGCGGCCCGTACGACGTGATCTACGGCAGCAGCGTGCTGCATCATCTCGATATGTCGGCCGCGCTGCCGGTGCTGCACGACGCGCTGCGGACCGGCGGGCAGTTTGTGTTCACCGAGCCGAACATGGCCAACCCCCAGGTCTGGCTGGAGCGGCACGTTCCGGCGATACGGCGTGCGGCCGGCGCCAGTCCGGACGAAACGGCGTTCTACCGGACCGGCTTGATGCGGCTTCTGCAACGCACGGGGTTTGACGACGTCCGCATCCGCCCCTTCGATTGGCTGCATCCAGCCACGCCGGGGCACCTGATCGGGCTGGTAGCGGGGCTGGGACGAGTTCTCGAAGTCCTGCCGGCCATACGCGAAATCAGCGGCTCGCTGGTGATCTTTGCCCGCCGAGGTGAGTAATCAGTGGGCGGACATCCATGCGAGCAGAAGCGTTGTCCTGAAACCGCACTTGCATGGCGCGGCATTGCGGTCCTTGACCGTGGTGGCGGTGCGCTTCTATGGTTTGCGCATAAGAAACTTGCCCGTTTTCACCAAAGGAAGGAAATACCTTGGAGAAATTCGTTCCGACTGAGATCATCAATGCCCACGGCCACTATCACCCGGGCGAGCTCGAGCAGGTGGCTGACCGATGGCAGGCGGCGGGGCTGAAGGCGACGTGTCTGTGCGGCACGAGCGAAAAGAGCAACGCCGCGGTTCTGGCCTGTCGCAAGCAGTTCGGCAAGCTCGTCGTCCCGTTCGGGTACGTGGATATGGAGGCCGGCGGCGGCGGCGAGGTGGTCGACCGGCTTTGCGAGCAGGGCTTCGTGGGGCTGAAGTTCCTATTTGCGCCGCAGCCCTATTCGCACGAGCGATACTTCGGCATCTACGAGCGCGCGGCGGAACTGAAGATGCCGGCGATATTCCATACGGGTTGGGCGGCCGGTGCGAAGATCAAGCGCAGCTTGAACATGATGCCGTCGGAGCTGGAGGCGATCGCCAAGACATTCGAGGACTGGAAGATCGTCGCAGCCCATCTGGGCAACTTCTGGGCGGAGGACGCGGTGGGCGTCATGGAGCACCACGCCAACGTGTTCTTCGACCTGTCGGGCGGGTTCATACGCAAGCAGGCACCGAGTTGGTTGCGGAGCTTGTTCCTTCGACAGCCGGATAGAAACCTTCGCACCATCGAGGAAGTCGTGGACCATTCGCTGATCGGCAAGCTGGTGTTCGCGACGGACAACCCGCCTCTGGAGGAGCTGCTGGAATTCTACGTGAACCTGCTGAACTGGCTGGAGGTGCCGGTGGAGATCCAACAGAAGGTATACTACGGCAACATGGCAACCATATTTTCCGAGGCAGGCTATGAACTCGAATGACAGAGCGTCGGACGCACCGCTCGACCTGCTTATCCGAGGCGGCTGGGTGGTGGACGGCACGGCATACAAAGCCACCCAGCGTGACGTGGGGGTGCGCGACGGCCGGCTTGTCGTGCGGCCGGGCGTGGGGGAATTGACAGCCGGCGAGGTCATCGACGCAGCCGGGCTCATGGTGGCGCCGGGTTTCATCGACATCCACGGCCACAGCGACTTCAACGCGCTGATGTACCCGCGGGCCGATAGCAAGTTGCTATCGGGCGTGACGACCGAGGTGAGCGGGAATTGCGGATACGGGGCGTTTCCGCTGTTGGGTGACGTTCTGGATCGAAGGAAGAGCGAGTACGAACATCGCGGGCTGAAGATCGACTGGCAGCGTCCCGACGAGTTCTTCGCGCGGGCCGACGCGTCGCCGAGCAGTGTCAACCGCATCGTCCTGGTGGGCCACGAAAACGTTCGAGCGGGGGTGATGGGCTACGCCGACGCGCGGGCCGACGACGAACAGATCAGGCAAATGGTCGAACTCGTGGCCGAGGGGATGAAGGCGGGCGCCTGGGGTCTCAGCACCGGGTTGATCTACTCGCCCGGCTGCTTTGCCGACCGCCGCGAGCTGATCGCGCTGGCAAGGGTAGCCGTCGAACACGGGGGCTATTACGCCTCGCACATTCGCGGAGAAGGTGCGACGGTGCTGGAGGCGGTGGAAGAGTTCATGGCCATCGTGAGCGAGAGCGGCGGATTCGGCCAGCTCAGTCACGTTAAGGTGGCAGGGCAGCAGAACTGGCACCTGTTCGAACCGCTGAAGGAACGACTGCATCGCGCGCGCGAGGAAGGTGTCGATTTCCTGGCCGACCGGTATCCGTATACAGCTTCGAGTACCGATCTGGGCAGCATGGTGCTGCCGCAGTGGGCCGTGGCCGGCACGCTCGACGAACGGCTGGCCAGGCTGAGCGATGCAGACGCCCGCCGGCGGATCGAGCGCGAGATCGCCGAGGAGAAGCCGCCCGACTTCGCCGAGCGCATCATGATCTGTGACGTTCAGGAGCCCGACCAACGCGACGCGATGGGCAAGCGCCTGTCCGAGGTGGCGGCGGCGCGCGGAACATCGGTGGTGCAGGCGGCGTTCGACCTACTGCTGGGCGACAGGATGCGCACCACGTGCGTGTGCTTCACGATGAGCGACGAGCATCTGGAAGATACGCTCAAATGGCCGTTCGTGATGATCGGCTCGGATGGATCGATTCACGACGGGATCGGCGCCGAGCACGGGCCGCGCTGCCATCCGCGCTCGTACGGCACGCCGGCCAGGACTCTGGGGACGTACGTCCGCGAGCGGGGCGTGCTGAGCTGGCCCGAGGCTGTACACAAGCTGTCGGGCCTGCCGGCGCAGGCGCTGGGGCTGGCCGATCGCGGTCGCATCGCCGACGGCTTGGCGGCCGATCTGGTGATCTTCGACCCCGAGACGGTTGCCGACCGCGCCCGCTACGACTGCCCGGCGCTGCCGCCGGCGGGCATCGAGTACGTGGTGGTCAACGGTCAGATCGCAGCCAGGCAGGGCGAACACGCGGGGGTTTACCCGGGCAAGCTGTTGCGACGGTCATGATCGCCCACGCCGCGCCGCACCGAGGGTACAGACCTTCACTCGGGTGCGCCCTCACTCCACGCGCAGCCATTCGGTAGGCCCGTAGCGCGAAGCCCAATGAATGGCGAACTGTCGGCCAAGCTCGTGTCGGTGGGTCTGGATGGCCAGTTCGGGTGTGTTGTTGTGTTCGCTAAGGTGAGCCACGGCCACCCACTGGAGGCGCTTGGCGGCGCCGGTCCTGGCGAGGTGAGCCGATTCGAGGTTGGACAGGTGGCCGCCACGCCCACGGATGCGAGCCTTGAGTGAGGCAGGGTAGGGTCCGTTCTCGAGCATCTTGGCGTCGTAGTTGCTTTCCAGGTAGGCAGCATCGAGTCGGCCAATCAACTCCGACAGCCCGGCAAAAGGGTGGCCGAGGTCGGTGAGGATGCCGAGGCGCTTGCCGTCGTCCTCGACGACGAAGGCAACACCATCGACGGCGTCGTGGGCGGTGCGAAGGGTCTGCACCGTTAGCGGGCCGAAGTCCAGGCGGTCACCCGGCGCGAAATGCCGCACGTGGTCGACGCGACCCAGACCTCGCCCGATCCTCCGGAAGGTGGGCAAGGTGACATAGATCGGCAGGCCGAACTTGCGCTGGTAGATACCCGCGCAGCGAACGTGGTCGATGTGATCGTGCGAGAGGATCACGCCGGCCACACGGCGGATGTCACGATCGTGGGCGGCCAGACGTCGCTGGGCCTGAAGCCCGCTGATGCCCGCATCGAACAGCAGCGCCACGCCGTCGGATTCGACGTAGATGCAGTTGCCGTTGGAGCCGGATTGAAGCGAAAACGTACGCATCGAGCGTCCCGAGCGGCCGTGGTTCGTCGCCGCGGCTATCTTACCTGGCTGACGGTCGGGAGGCGACCTATAATCGCGGGCGGCGTAGGGGATGGTAATCATATATAGAGAGAGGCCCGGTTTCGACAGGGAAGTGCCGCACAGCCAAGGCCACTGCCAGGCAATCAAGAGGTCTTGTCTGCAAACCGCCCGGATTCACACTACCTATAGCCAACGCACAGAGCGATCCCTGCCGCAACTTCCGCAAGCACGTCTGTTGAAACCATCCCAATCCTGGATTGGAACCGACTTAGCGACACGGATTTGATTTGAAAACAGTCGGCCGCACTCTCCTTGTCCAGGCCGTTGAACTCATCCGGCGACAAGTATACTAACCACGGGGCGGTCTGGTACTTCGGCCGCCATTCCGTGATCGGAGTGACGATGCGCAGTGGCAGAGCACCAACGGCGTCCACACTCACAACAAGTGCCGGCCTGATCTTACGAATCTCTGCGCCTACCTGGGGATCGAATCGAACCCGCCACACCTCACCCCTTGAGGGATTCATCATGGAGATCCTCTTCGCTGTGCGCTTCAAAGCCCGTCAGTTCCTTATCTTCCTCGTAGTCCTCTTGGAGCAGACCCGCTGCTTGTGCCAGCAGTCTGTCACGGGTCTTCGCCGGCAACCGTCGAATGTCCAGGGGCACAGTATATTCAGATGTCGGCTTTACAGGCAACGGGGGAAGATCGCTTGTGCATCCCGGGCAAAGTTCTTCCGCTCGGTCGGGCCCAATGAGTCCTTCAGCCAAGGCTCTGAGCGTCAGCTGTCCGAGTCTTCGCGGACGCTCGCTGCCCTCGAACACCACCGGCTCTTGTTTGCGCCATCCTCTGGCGCTGAACTGTCGGCATAGGGTTGCATAGTGGCCTCTCGTTATGATTTCCAGATCGAAGGCCCGGCGCGCCCATGCCTGCATGCTTAGTCCGTGCTTCTGCTTGAGGATCGCCAATTCACCAAGAGTCAGTGTCCGTCGGCGCTTGCCGAGTTCACGGTATGCTATATGTGCCGGCACGATGAAGGCAGCGGCGAAGCGGTATGCCAATTCTTCGTCTCTTTTGCTGTCCAGTCCCTCACTGCATATGGCCAGATGCCCGAGTTCGTGCGCAAGATTGAAACGACGGCGATCGACGGAGACCGCACCACTGACCGCCACGACAGGGTAGCTCGCATTGGCCCAGCCTGCCAGTCCGTCGAACTCGCCGACTTCCTCGGCGCACTCGACTACTACACCGCGCCGGTCCTCTATAACCTCGGTCATGCTCTCGATGGCTTGGTCGCCTAGGCGCCAGGCTTCGCGCACCCTGCTAGCTGCTACCTCGGCCTTCTCCAGGGCATTTACCTTCTGCGGCCGCAGTGGCGCAGTTGCGTTTTTCGGAAACAGCTTCTCCTCAAGCCACACTTGAGCGGTAGCCGCGTCGGCGACAACTGCCTTAATGCGATCCTGACGTCTCTTACCCAAGGTGGCCCGTTTGCGGAAGCCCAACCAGACTATGGACACTTGGGGGTCCTGGACGAAGTAATCGGGACGCACGCCCAGGACCCTGGCCAACTTCATGAGCAGATTGGGGGCAGGCGCGCTACCACCCCGCTCGTACTTCGAGAGCCCGGCTTTGGTGAGGCTTGCCCCAAGCAGCCCAAGGGCCACAACCACCTGATCCTGCGTCATGGCGGCAGCTAGCCTCGCTTGGCGCAATCGCTCTCCTATCATGACACAAACTCCTATTTGGAAAGCACTTACACGGCTTTCTCAGCACCAGGGCATCCGTCGGGCCCTGAACGCCCGACGAACTCTTCTGTTGATTATATCGCATAATACTGCTGTATTGTCAACAGCCCGCTGTTGGGGGGGCGTCCAAACGGATTTGCCTTACGAGGACGAACTTCAGGGCCTTCCCAACATGGGTAGGCCATTGCGCGACGGGAGGGTCTTCCGGACAAGGGAGAACTCCGTCATTCCGGCACACGAGAGACTTCGGGCGTTGCTGTACTGCGGCGTGCGGTCCAACAGTCTAGCTGGTCGCTTTGGCATCAGCCTTCGTCAAGACCGCTCAGTTCAGATGATCCGACCTCAACCGGCTGGTGAGGTACGCCAGCGCGGTCACGGGATTCAGCCTCTTGACCGCGCGCGCCTCGGCCTGAGTGCCTGTCCGGCTATTGCAGCCCGCCAAGAGTGGAGGTCATCACCCACCCGGCTCCAATGACCCGCCTGTCCGCATGACGTATAATCGCGGGCGCTTACACCGGATGACGACCATGGCCACCTCCTGAGGTCCGGGCGCGCATGTCTGAAACGCAAGCCGCACTGCAACAGACCGACAAGCAACCGATTGCGGGGGGACTGCTGGGCGCGCTGGTGCTGGCGGTGGGGATGGCGGCGTTTGCGGTATTCGGGCTGCACAAGCTGGTGTCGGTCGACCTGGGCTACCACCTGGCGTACGGCGGGTGGATGGTCGAGAACGGGCGAGTCCTTTCGCACAATGAGTTCAGCTATACGTGCCCCGGCTGGCAGTTCGTCAACGCCAACTGGCTCTTTCAGGTGGGGCTCCATGCGGTGCATGCATTGGGCGGGGCGGGAGCGCTGTCGGTGCTGCTGCTGGGGCTGATCGGCGTGCTGGGGCTGCTGTTGGCCGTCTACCTGTACCTGCGTGGGACCCATCCGCTGGTGGCCGGCCTGGCGCTGGCGGCGGTCGCGTTGACCAGTTACGAGCGGTTTCTTCTTCGCCCGGAGTTGATCACGTTCATCTGCCTGGTGGCGACGCTGATCCTGCTGGACCGCCGGACGAAACACCCGCTGGCCGCGTGGCTGGGCCTGGCGGGGGTGCAGGTATTGTGGGTCAACTGCCACAGCTACTTCCTGCTCGGACCGGTCCTGGTGGGCATGCATCTTCTGGTGCAACTGGTGCTCATGCTGGCGTGCCTGGCAGCGCGACGACCGACGGCCGAGCTGCGGCGCGACGTGCTGTGGCTGGCGGTTGCGACGGTGCTGACACTGGCGTGCTGTCTGATCAACCCGAGGGGAGTCACCGGCGCGGTGTTTCCGCTCAAGACGCTGGCCTACCTCGAGCAGACCGACGCGATGGCCGGCCAGCCCGGCCAACCCCTGGGCGGACCGTGGGGCGTGATCACCGAGTTCAGCTCGCCACTGACGGAGGCGAAGATCCCTCTTGTGATGCAGACGGCCTACCGCGCGTCGCTGGTGTTGGGCGTGCTGGCGGGGATCGGGCAGATACTTCGCCGGCGGCTGTTGGACCTGCCGACGCTTTTGGTGTTGCTGCCGGCGTCGCTGGCGATGCGGCGCAACATCCCGCTGTGGGCGTTGGCGGCGTGGCCTGCCGTGGCCGAACTAGTCAGTTGGGCGGTGGCGGCGGGTGCGAGCAGGCTGCGGGGTCGGCGATGGGTGGGGGGCATCCGGGCGGCGGCGACCGTTTGCGTTGTCGTAACGTTGGCGGTGCTCTGCCATGACGTTTTGTCGAACCGTTTCTACGTGCGCGAGCGGCGTGAGCTGCGGGTGGGCGTGGGGCTGTCGAGGCTGGCGTATCCTGTCGGTGCGGTCGAGTTTGTGCGCAGCTCAGGAGCAAAGGCGAGGCTTTACTGTCAGTTTGAGGTGGGCTCGTATCTGCTTTCCTTCGGCCAGCCGTCGCAGCGGGTGTTCGTACACTCGGACACGTTCGCGTATCCGCCGACCTTTTTCGGCCAGGCCGTCGAAAGCCAGACCTCCCCTTGGCTCTTTGAAGACCTCGAATCGCTCTACGGGTTTGACACTGTGATTCTGAAGCACACGCTCGGGCGCGCGCATAAGCTGATCAAGAGCCTGGCCGCGTCGGATGAGTGGCGGCTGGTCTATCTGGACCACAACAGCGTGGTGCTGGTAAACCAAAAGGGCGAGCATGCCGATCGGTTCGCAGGCTTTCGCGTCGATCCGAACAGCCTGGACCTGCCAAGTGAATCGGCGGAATTGGCGCGACTCGACCCTGCCGCCCCGGGCTGGGCGATGGTGTTCGTGGGCAACGCGCAGTTGACTCTCGGGTGGCAGGACCAGGCGTTGACGAGCTATCGCCTTGCGGTCGAGCGACAGCCGGGGCTTTACGAGGCGTGGAATCAGTTGGGTGTGTTGTGGGGGCAGCGTGCTGAGCAGGCGGCCGACGCGGGCGACGGCTTTGCCCAACGGCAGTACCACCTGAAGGCACTGGAGTGTTTCGGTAAGGCGGTCGATCTGAACCCGGATTACCGACACGCCAGACGCAACCTGGAAATCGCCCGCAAGAACGCTCGACTGTGGTCGCGTCAGACCGGCTCGTAGCGGACGGGCACGACCTTGCCGGTTTGGGCTGACTGGCGGATGGCCTCGTACAGGACCATGCTCTTGTAGCTCTCGTAGATATCCGAGCGTGTGGTTCGTCGCTGCCGGGCAGCTTCGAAGAAATCGACGATCTCGGCGAGGTGACCGGTATCGAGCCCGCTGTCGCCGGCGCTGGTGAACGTGGGCGGCTCGCGCCATTCGCAGCATTGATTATCCCGAATGATCCGCCACGAGGACGAATTGGCGATGCTCATAGCGTGGCCGCCGCGCGCGGTGATTTCCACCTGCTCGGTGGGGACCTGAAACGATCGCCCGTCATTGACGTTGAGCGAGCCGACGGCGGCGTTGGCAAACTCGATGCAGATGGAATAAGCGTCGCGTCCTTTGGCCATGGCGAACACGCGGGCGGCGTCACCCAAGAGATAACCGACCAGGTCGATCATATGGATCTCGAAATCGAGCAGCAGGTCGGTGCGAGGCGAATCGTTGCGGTAGGGCCCGGAGGCCCGCACGACGGTGATCTGGAGCAGGTCTTCGGACGGGAACTGCTGGATCCATTGCTTGGCGCGGTCGTAGGCAGTGGCGTAGCGCTTTTTGAAAGCCGTGGTGCACAACACGCCCGTTTCGCGTGAAACGCGGGCAACCTCCCGAGCGGCCGACGCCGTCGGGGCAGGGGGCTTTTCGGTATAGACGGGGATCCCGCGACGCATCACCACGGGCGCGAACTCGGCGTGGGCCTCGGGGCCGATGCAGATTATCACCGCATCGGGGGTCTCGGCGTCGAGCATCGCAGCCATGTCGGTATACGCCTTGCCGCCGAACCGGCGGGCGTTGCGTTCGGCCTTGTCGCGGTCGAGATCACAGACGCCGACCAGTTGGCCGCCCGCGGCACCGATGTAAGGATAGATCCGCTTGGTGGAGAGGCTGCCCGCTCCGACGACGGCGATTCTGGGGTCCGGCTTAGGGTCGCTCATAGGCATCGCTCGAGGATATAGCGGCGGGCGTCGGACAGGTAGCGCAGGGTGTTCTGACGGTCCTGCACCTCCATCTCCACGACGTAGTCGCCGGTGTAGCCGACTGATCGCATATGGGCGAACAGCGCGGGCAGGTCGATCTCGCCCGTTCCAAACGGGACTGACTGCGCTGCGACCTGATCCTTGATGTGCACGAGGGCGATGCTGTCGCCCAGCAGGTCGGCCGCCTCGCGCCAGCCCACGCCGACGGCGTGAAAGTGCCCCACTTCCAGCAGCGACTTCATCCGCCCATCGCCGATCGCCTCGATGACCTCGCGGAAATCGTCCAGCGAGCTAATGGGACTGCCCGCGTGGTTCTGGAGCACGGGGGTGACCCGAACGCCTTCGGTCGCATCAAGAAAAGGGCGGGCGGCGCGGATGTAGTTGGGCCGACTGGTGGCCTTGAAGAGCACCACCCCGGTACCGATGGCCTCGGCAAAGCAGGCGGCCCGAACGGCGGCGTCGAGCGAATCGGCCAGATCGTCGCCCACCGGGGGCAGGTGCATCGATGCGAAGGTCATGCCGTAGCGCCGCCCGTGCTCGACGTAGTCGGCGGGATCGCGATCGATGTCAAACGCCGACTTGGCCCAGCTGGTAAAGACCTCGAACCGAGTGAACCCGATTCGGCTGTAGGCGGCGAGCGCCTCGTCGAGCGGCATCTCGGGGTTGCTGCACGGGCTGACGATCAATCTGTCTGTTAGCGAGGCGTGTGACACGATCGCAATTCACGGATCGAAGCGCATGTCGCCCTGGGTGGGGCACGACACCCTATCGGGCCGTTCGCTCGCCCTGAGGCCCGAGACACTCAGGTCCACAACGTCCAGGGAAACAAGATCATGTATATCGCGCGGCTCACCGAGCACCCTGACGAGGCGGCCAGCATCAGACCGACAGCCAACACGAAAGCGATTTGTCTGATTCTGTACATATCTACCTGTCCTGTACAGCCCACACACGCTCCGACGGCGACCTTGCCGCCACGCGCCAGCGCGAGGATACTTGTAATGCGCAGGCAAGCCCGACACAAGAGGCGGTTGGCCGGCCGGAGAGTTGCCGCCGGGCCAACCGCCCCTATCATGTCGGGGGCTGTTGTGGGCAGGGTCGACCCATGGCAACTCTGCCCGGGAGCGGGCAGTAAGTCGACCGTGGCGGGTGCGAGAAGCGCAAGACCAAAACCGTGGTTTCCCGACTATTCGCTACTGTTTTTGAAGAAGCCGAGCGGCTGCGCGGACCGCAGCTCCGCAGGTCGCTGCAACGGGTAACTTTGGCGTGGGCATTCGGCGCGTTCTTCTTTGCCGCAACCGGCGGAACGGCCCTGCCGGAGCTGGCCAAGGAGCTGGGAGGCACGCCGTTTTTCTACGGACTGCTGGGCGCCGTGCCGTTCTTGGCGACGGGCATACAGCTTCCCGTTTGCTGGGTCATCGAGCGGACCCGCCGTCGCAAGTGGCTGTTCGTATGCTGCGTGGGCCTACAGAGACTGCTCTGGCTTGCGGTAGCCGCTCTGCCTCTGTTGCTGCCGAGCGGGAGCCAGTGGCGCGATCTGCGCCTGGCAACCCTGTTACTGGTGTACTTTCTGGCCTTTTCGCTGGGGGCGGTTGGCAACCCGACCTGGATGGGATGGATGGCCGACCTGATTCCGCCGCGAATTCGAGGCCGATATTGGGCGTTCCGGCGGCGCGTGGGGCTCTTGGTGAGCGTGCCGACCGCCCTGTTGAGTGGCTGGTTCATCGACCGGGCCGGCTCCGGCAGCCTGGGCCTGTCGAACGGGCTGGCCATCGTCTTTGCGGTGGCTGCCATTTGTGGAACGATCGACATTCTGCTGTTCGCGTTAGTGCCGGAGATTCCCAAGAAGCCGTCCGAGATCCGACTGACGTGGGCGAACCTGGTGCTTTCGCCGCTGCGTGATCGCTCTTTTCGGCGTTATCTGTACTTCAGCACGCTCCTGCTGTTTTCGACGGGGGGCATGATGGGGCACTTCCTCCAGCGCAATCTTCGCGAAGTGGTTCATATGAGCAACATGACCGTGAACGTGGCGCTGCTGATCACACCGTCGGTGGGCTGGTACCTCTCGTGTGGCTGGTGGGGTCGTGCGTGCGACAGGTGGGGCAACCGGCCGGTGCTGGTTGTGGCGTCCACATGTATCATCCCCCTAGCGGCCATGTGGTGCCTGATCACGCCGGGACTCTGGTGGGTGGGTCCGCTGATCCCTTTGGCGGGCGGCATGGCGTGGAGCGGGCTTGAGTTGGCCAGCACCAACATCATGCTGGGATTCGCCGAGGGTGGTCGACTAAGCAGTTACCAGGCTATCGGTTCGATCGTAGCAGGGATCGGCGGCGTGTGCGGTCCACTGCTGGCCGGCACGATCGCACAGCTGCTGACAGGCTGGTCCGTACGGATCGGGCCGCTGACCCTGGTGAACTACCACGTACTGTTTCTACTCTCCTCGTTGCTGCGTTGCCTGGTGGTGCCGTTGGCGCGGCGACTCGAGGAACCCGGCGCCCGTCCGGCGCGTGACGTACTGCGCTTGACGGCGGCCAACGTTTTCAACGCGACACGCTCGTTCGCACTCATGCCGATCCGGATGGTGGGCTGGCCGGTCAGAGCCACCTACCGCCTGCGAAACGGCAGAGGCGACAATGACGGCCCCGACGAGTCGTTTGAGTAGCCGAGTACGCGCATCACAAACCGTTTTCGCATCGCAGAAGATTGATCGTCTCGCCTTGTGCTCCGGGCACCTGATCGCCGCACTTACAGCAATTCTGTGCGGAGAAGCGGTCTGCGACGTCAGCCTGTCTGAGTGGAGGAGGGCGCATGCGCCCGGCGGGCTTCGGCCGCTTCCGCCGGTGTGGCGGCCGCCTGCCTGACGTCGTCGAAGAAGGGCGTACAGCCCCGCTCGACACACGCGCAGGCATAGAGATACATGGCTGCCGACCAGGTCTGCCAGTCCTGCCCCTGGGGCGTGCCGTCCTGGGCCCTGAACCATTCGTTGAAGCCGTAGTCCAGATCGGTGTTGCGTGCGGAGCGAACCAGGTGGGTCAACGCCATCAACTTCTGCTCAGCCAACCGGGGGCGGCCGGCTGCGACGAGTGCCGCCACGTGAAAGCCGCAGATAAAAGGCCAGATGCCGCCGTTATGGTACTCTCCGGGCTGGTTAAACTTCTCATAGCGCGGTCTCCAGTCCGGGTCGCCGGGCTGCAGATAGGGAAACAGGCAGGGCGAAAGCGGCAGAGCCAGATGTCCGTTCTTTCGGAGGGCGTCGCACTCGGCTTCGATCCAGGCCACGAGGCTGGCCGCGCGCGACGGCGAAGCCACCCCCGTCAGGATCGCCAGACTGTTGCCCAGCAAGTCAAATCGCTCGTTGTTGTCCGTCTTGTACGACCACATCGCGTAATAGGGCTTGTAGGGAACCACCAGACCTTCGTGGACATGGCGATGGCGCTTCTGCCCGCGGACGTCGAACCGATTCATGAGTGCTCTTAGTTCGCGAGCCTTGTCGTGCAGACCCAACAAGTGCAGGTATGCGTGGACGATGGTGTTGACGTACAGGCCGTACCCCAGGACCCAGTGCTCGTCGCGCCAGTCGCTGGTCGGTTGCTGCGCGACCATGACCAGATCGTCGGGGCTCTGGTAATCCATCCAACAGAGAGCCTTATCAGTTGCCTCCTGTAGGAAGTCGGCCTGACCGGTGACCCGTCGGTACATCGCCAGACCCAAGAGGAAAAGCGGGGTGGTATCGCTGGCCCCGCGGTCGTTCGGGTTGTGCGCCAGGGACGGAATGTGCCCCAAGGGGCTCTGGTTGTGTGCCAGCGACTCCAGCACCCGACGAAGCGATACGACCAGTTGCTCGTCGCCGGATACCAGGAAGCCCAAGGCGGAGATCATCATGTCGCGCGTATATGGCTCGGGATACCCCCAGCCCGCCGTGCGCGGCAGCGAGCGGTAGGGGCCCCGCCGGTTGTGCCGCAGGACCTGGATCGCGGCCCTTTTTGCGGCGACGATTGGATCCGACTTGCCGGGGCTCATCGACTATTGGATTCCCAAAGTTTCGCCAAGGATGTCGCAGAACTTCTGGGCGACGACCCGGTAATCGTAGTTCTCGACCACTCGCTTGCGCCCGTTCTGACCCATCTGCCGTCTCAGATCGGCATCTTCGATGAGTCGCAGCAGGTGGTCGGCAATATCGTATACACTGGCCCGATAATCGGCGGTACGAAAACTTTCGAAGACGACACGATGACCGTCCTCGAAGCCCGACTCTTCGCCCAGGATCGCTTCGCCGATACGCACCTCCTGCGCCACGCCGGCCAACAGGGCGGTTTCCTCGTGCACGAGTGTCTCCAGCATGGCCATGGCCTTGATCCCCACGACCGGTTTGCCGCAGGCGCCGGCCTCGATCTGCGGCATCCCGAAGCCTTCCAACCTGGACGGGGCGGCGTAGATGTCGCAGGCGGCCAGCAGATAAGGCATGAAGTTACGGGACACGACGTTGGTGGTGAAGACGACGTTCTTCTCGAGTCCCAACTGGGTGGCCAGCTGCAGGTCGGCCAGGTTTTGCAGTTCGGTGCGGGGCTGGGGCCACACTTTGCACACATACTTCCAGGGGGGAATCTTGCGTCCCAGCAGGGCCAGGGCCTGCATGACCTCCTGGGCTCCTTTGGAGGTGGCGTCGCCGCCGACGGTCAGGATCATCAACTCATCCGGCGATACACCCAGCGCCTCGCGAACGACGGCCACCTTGGGGTCGCTGACGTCCCTGGGGGTGAAGGCGTCGGTATCACACCCGACGGGCAGGACCTGAATGTTCTCCGGCTTGATGCCGTCGCGCACGTATATCTCCTTGACCCAGTTTGAGGTAACCAGAATCAGGGGCAGCGAATCGAGGACCTCCCGGTAGTTGGCCACGTATCCGTCGGCCACCAGCCAGGGCACGGCTTGAATGCCGAATCGCTGCGGATGAAGGATCAGGTGGGCCGCATGCCCCCAGTAGCCAATTCCCGCCACGATGTCCGGCTTAAACCATCGGTAGTACCACTCCTTCTCCTGGGCCGATTCGAAGTGCACGGCATGGGCCTCGATGCCCAGATGCAGCAGACCTTTGTAGAGCAGGTCGCCTTGGGTGGCGAGCCCCCCTGGCGAGGGCGGGTAGTCGTAGAGTACCAGAACCTTCATCTCTGTCCTCCCGTCTTCAGCAGCCAGTGCCTGAGTTCATTCGGCGACTGGAAACACCAGAACGCCTCGGTCCGGGGCGTCACGCGGGCCTCCCAGCTATCGCTGGCGAACCCGTAGATTTGGCGGATGATCAGCGACTTCTCCCCGAACGTGGGCTCGGGCAGTTTGTGGCGTGAATGGGCGTCCTGCCTCGCACGGGGCAGGTGCTCCCCGCCACCGTCTTCGTAGGCAAAAAGCATGAGAGATTTCGCTGCAATCCTCTTGCTTTGCCACAACTCGGTGACCGCTCTGGACAGCTCCTCGTGCCGGCGATGACGCGTGTACTCGCCGCTGGGTCCGTGGGTCAGGATGACGTCATAGCGGGTCTGGGGGAGCAGCCAGAGCACCGTCTCCTGAATCCTATGCGTGTCGAGGGAATGCTGGTCGGGCCCGTCATCCAGATCGGCGATGGCCCCGACCGCGTGGAGGCGCTCGAGGGCCTTGAAGAATCGCGGCGATCGGTCCTTGTCGCTCGCCCGGCAGATCGACGCGACAAACCAATCCCACCGTGGATGCGCGAGGATTTGCCCCCCTGCCCAGAGCGTTTCGTCATCCGGGTGCGCCACGATGACGGCAACCGATTTGGCAACTCGGGAGCCACCGAACAGCCTACGCCACCATGGGCTCGACCCGGAGAGTGGTGATCCCCGCATACGCAGTTCCTTAGCGACAGACCAGCAAAGCTGTACCGGCTACACCAGTCTATCGGCGGGACCCGTCCGGCTGCAAACGGAGGCCCCGCAGACAGTCGCTTGGGACCGAGCGGGCGGCGTGGGTGGACGGGCGCAGTGCGAGTGATGTAAGCTTCCGGCTCATCGGAAGGGCGAAGACCACAGCCGGTTTCGCTCAACGCCGCGGCGGTGGATGCCTGCCATGACGATCTGGGTATGGGTTGGCTTTGTGCTGCTGGTGCTGTTGATGCTGGCAGTTGACCTGGGCGTGTTCAATCGCCGGGCTCGGGTGATCAGCGCGGGCGAGGCCTTGGCATGGACCGGGATGTGGGTGGCGGTATCGCTGGGCTTTACGGTCCTGGTGTATTACCTCTACGAAGGTCACTGGGCGCACATCCGCCTGCCCACGACCGACGCGGTGACGGGATACCATGCCTGTCTTCAGTTCCTTACGGGCTATGTGCTGGAGAAGTCGCTAAGTGTTGACAATATTTTCATCATCGCTCTGATCTTCACTTATTTTCAGGTGCCGGAGGCGTATCAGCACCGGACGCTGTTCTGGGGCATACTGGGGGCGTTGGTGATGCGCGGCGCGATGATTGCCGGCGGAAGCGTGCTCTTATCTCGATTCTCGTGGATGGTCTACGTCTTCGGTGGTCTGCTGATCCTCACCGCCGTCAAGATGCTGATCGTACGACACGACAACCTCGAACCGGAGCGGAATCCACTGGTGAAGCTTGCGCGGCGCGTCTATCCAGTAAGCAAGACGTTCGAGGGCGAGCGTTTCTTTACGCGCGTCGACGGTCGCCGCGCGATCACACCCTTGTTCCTGGTTCTGTTGGTCGTCGAAAGCACGGACGTACTGTTCGCGGTCGATTCGATTCCGGCGATATTTGCCGTAACGCAGGACCCGTTTCTGGTGTTCACGTCGAACGTGTTCGCGATCCTGGGTCTGCGATCGCTGTACTTTGCGCTGGCTGCCTTGATCGGCAAGTTTCGCTACCTGAAGATGAGCCTCGTGTTTGTGCTGGCGTTCGTGGGGGTGAAGATGATACTGGTGCATCATCACCCCATTCCCACGCCGATCTCGTTGGCGGTCATCGGCGGGATGCTTTCGGTGGGGGTGCTGGCCTCGCTGTTCGGTGCGAAGCGCGACACGGCGCCGCTGGGGACGGCCCTGATGGATCAGACGAGCGACCTGGCCGAACTCACGCTCAGACAGGCGAAGCGCATCGTGATCCTGGTGGTGGGGACGAGCATGCTGATCGTGGGCGTGGCGATGATCGTGCTTCCCGGGCCGGCGTTTGTCGTGTTACCGGCAGGTCTGGCGCTGCTGGGGACCGAGTTCGTCTGGGCCCGTCGCCTCATCCGGCGGATTCGACGTCAGGTGGGCGACGCACGGGATTCCTTCCGCAACATGATGAAGTGATGATGCGGCCCGAGCGATCAGTGATCCTGCGGCGCCGGGGCGGTGGTGTGGCCAACATGCAGTCGGGAGCTGACGGCGATCTTGTTTGCCGAGTGGCGTTGACCGTTGATTCGCTCAACCAGCAGCTTGACGGCGGTCTGCCCCATCAGTTCGGGGTTGCTTACCAGGCAGGTCACCTCTCGACCCAGGACCCGCTCATCGCCGGGTGCACCGCGAGTGATAAGCGAGAGGTCACGAGGGCACTGCACTCCGTTCTGCTCGGCCACCTTGAGGGCGCGACCGGCTAACTCGGCATCAAAACAGATCACGGCGCTCGGTCGCGACCGGAGCGTGAGGAACTGTGCAGCCGTCCGATCGAACTGCCGGCCGGGTGCCGATGTGGTGACGACCCACTCGTCACGGAGTTGCATTCGCTGCCGCTGCGCTGCTCGGCGGAGGTTATCCAGCATCCGCCAGACGTCGGGATCGTATCCGCTGCGTTGATCCTGGGCGTCATAGCGACCGCTACAGACAAAGCCCACCGTGGCGTGTCCCAGCCTCGCCAGGTGCTCCACAGCCATGTGGGCTTCCCCCTCGATGTCCACAGACACGCTGTCAGTCTGCGAGTCGTGCGTCCAGAAATCCACGACGACAACGGGGATGTCCTCGGAGCCAAACAACTCGATGTACGCGTGATCAAAAGTGCCGCACAGGACAACACCACAGATCTCCGCAGGGCGCGGCAGCTTATACTCATTCTGTGGCGTCTGGAAACGGCTGGCGATCTGCCGCGTGGTCAGTTCCAGCCCGAGGACACGGGCGGCCTGGCCGACGCCCTTGGCAATACATTCATAGTAGCTGGTCCCTGCGCCGCTTTCGGGGCCGAACTGCACCAGGAGCACTTCTGCCGCGGTGCTAAACCACCGAGGGGGACGAAGCTGCCCGGCAGCAACGAACGTGCCCTTTCCTCGCATGCGAACAACGAGACCCTGGGCCTCCAGCAACTGCAAGGCCGACCGTATCGTACCGCGACTCACGCCGTACAGTCGGCAGAACTCCCGCTCCTGGGGCAGTCTGCCTCCGACGGGGAACCTACGGTTGACGATCTGCCGGGCAATCTCACCGGCCAGACGCAGATAGACCGGCCTTCGATCACCAGCAAATGCGTGTTCGTCGTCACTCTGGCGGCGATGCACTTCCTTGGACCCTTCTGATGCCGTTACCGCTCGTCCCTCGCTGACCAACCACCACCAACCGGAGACCTGTTTCGTTGAGACGGCGCGACGACAGTCTCGGGTGGTAAACCCAACTCCAGCATGATGTTAGCATCCCGAGCGCAATTGGTATAGACCTGAATGCCGGTCTGATGCAACGCAGAGGAACGTCTGGTTCGCTCAGGTTTCGGCACACGCTGACAACACAGAAGCAAATAAACTTCTGCAAAATAATACCTTACGAGACCCATCTGCCTCAACGGGCATCGCGGCGCTGTGTGGCACAGCTTTTGCGTGCGGCATCAGCGTTGCGTTATGCAGGTGATGCGTCTGTCGTGAGGAGACACGGGACATGACTACGCGCAAGATCGTGTGCGGATGGACGGCCGGGGTGGTACTGGCTCTGCTGATCGGTCAAGCAGCAGCGATCTCGCCGGGCGACGTCTGGTATGCCGAGGAAGGCTCGGGACTGGTGCTGATCGCTTCGGGTGACGGGGCAGTCCTGGCCCAGACGAGTGGCTTTCCGGCCGATCCTATGGCCATTGCCGTGGACCCCAACGACGGGTCGTGCTGGGTGGCCGGCAAGGACGGCCGGGTCTACCACGTGGCGACCGACGGGGCACACTCGGTTCTGGCCGACCTGTCGGCGGACCCGACTGGTAACGTGCCTCCCTTCGATTCGATCGCTCTGGCGCCGACAGCGGTGGGCGGCGGACTCTATGTCAAAAGCGACAAGTACGGCGACTGGGGACTCTACCGCGTAATGCCCGACGGCAGCGTGCCGTGGGCGGTCAGCTCGGGACGGACCACGGGCATGCATGCCTTGGCCGTCGACCTGCTCAGCGGCAACGCCGTCTGCGCCAACTACGGCGACGGTTCGATCGGGGTGCAGAGCTATCAGGACGGCAGTCGACTGGGCGGCTACGCGACGGGAACGGCGCGGCTCGCCCAACGCATCGACGTGTATCAGTACGACGGTTCATTCTGGGTCGAGGATACGGCTTCGCCCAAGAAGATCCTCCACCTGCCGGCGGGCGGCGGCCTCTACACGGACTACTACCTGTGCGAGAATGTGCAGGACATATGCATCGACCAGACTGATGGGACGGTATGGTTGATCATTGGGACGGGCACCTCGGCTGAGGTCGTTCACGTCGCGGCTAGCGGCTCGCCCACGGCCGAGTTGGCCCGCTTTGGGTTGAGCACGCTCGACGAAGCGAAGGACTTGGACATTGACTACAACTCCGACCTGGTGTGGGTTGCCGACCGCAGGCACCGCCAGGTGGTCAAGTACGATCCCAATGGGGTCGAAGTCGACCGTTATAGCGGCGCCAACGGGAAATACATCCGAGCGGTGGCGGTTTATAACCCGCCGGTAGACCTGAGCGGTGCGCAGAGCACCGGCCGAATCTACACCGACCGCACGCCACTGAACACCGGCTCTCACCCGCGTCTGTTTGTGAACGACAGCGAACTGCCGGCCATCCGTACGCGCATCACCGGCGACCCGTGGGCTCGATGGTATAGTGAACTGAAGTCGGAAGCCGACGCAGCACTAGCCGATCCGATCGCGCCTTTCCCCTACAACACATGGGCGGACACGTGGTATGCGCGGGCCTGGGCCGCACACTACCTGGCCTTTGTGGGGTTGGTCGAGAACGACACAGCGTACCTCGATAGAGCACGCCTGTGTCTGGTGTGGAAGCGCTGGGCCGGAGCCGCCGAGCCGTGGGGTGCCGAGATGACCGCCAGCGATATAGGCATGCACTGCGGGCTGGCGTATGACATGGCGTACACGGTGCTGACCGACGCGGACAAGATCGCCCTCGAGCGGGACATGGAAGACATACCACAGGACGGCTATAGCCGCTTGGCAGCGGGCGGCTGGGGGTGGGGCGGCAATGTCGGCACCAAGACCGGTTCGGGGATGGGCTTGATCGGTCTGGCCATTGGACCGACTAACACGACGTGGGCCCAGAGTTACTACAACATGTGCGTGGCAACGATCGAGGACGGCTTGAACGCGGCTTTTGACTCCGACGGCTTCTACGACGAGTCGCAAGGATATCTGGCAACGGGCTGGTACAACATGCTCCACACGCTGTTGGCGATGCGCAAGACCGGCGAGACCGATTACTGGGCCGACGGGCGGCTGATCCGCTGGCATAAGACGCTCGCCCGCACCGCAAGCCCGTTGGGGACCATCCTCCAATTCGAGGACTCGAGCTTGACGGGCGGCTTCATGATGATGACCACGGCGCTTCCTCTTGCGGCTGGACTGATACCGCCCGCCGAGGCCGACGCCAAAGCCTGGGCCAAGTTCGGGTACGAGGCCACGGTCGCGAACCACCCTTACCAGGGCCCCAAGTACACGGTCACGACGTACGACGCCGACATGGCCATCTGTGCCGTGGAAGAGTCGGTATGGAACGGGATCACCGCCGCTCCGCCGAGC
>Ga0272441_10004293_pt1 | contig 26074 bp, 24 predicted proteins | sample SSMProp6N_FD_193582 | JGI IMG/M metagenome (GOLD analysis project Ga0272441, IMG submission 193582) | Marine sediment archaeal communities from Little Sippewissett salt marsh, Falmouth, MA, United States - SSM-Prop-6N | ecosystem: Environmental > Aquatic > Marine > Wetlands > Sediment ...
ACCCCAAGCCCTCCGAGCCACTGATGAGGTAGACCCCCGCCACCACCAGGGCGGCGCCTGCCACCACGGTGAACAGCATGGGCTCCCCGAGGAACACGATGGCGAGGACCGTGGAGATCAGGGGGCTTGAGCCCACCACCGCGCTGGTGTTAGCCACCCCTATGACGCGCATGGACCTGAAGTTCAGCAGCCGGGCCACGCAGTTAGCCAGGGCGCCGCTCACCGCGAAGTACAGCAGCGCCGCCCAGCTCACCGCGGGCATGTCAGCCGCCAGCAACACGGACAGGACGGCCACCTGGCTCAACGCCATGTACAGGTTCGCGGCGTTGGGGTTGCTGCCCCTCATCCCCATGGCTGCCAGCACCGCGCTCAGGGCGTTGCAGAACGCCGTGAGGACGCTGTACGCGACGACGAGCACACAACCGAGTCCACACAAGCCTGTATAACAGTTACTAGGCAGAGATCATGGAGTCTAAGCAACGCCCACCGCGCCCCAGCCGGTTCACTCCTTGACGTACACGCAGGTGAAGTCGTCCTTAGCCAGGTAAAGCATGAACACCGCCCCCGGCGTCTCGGCGGCTTGCCGCCTTAACGCCTCCTGCTGGTCCGCGTCTGAGATGAGGGTGTCCTCGGTCTCCACCTCGATGATCCGGGTGTCTCCGTCCCTCCGCGCCCGTATATCCGGCATAAACTCCCCTATGTACGCCGGCTTGGGCCACCCCGGGACGTGAGCCTCCACCATCCACCCGTCCAGAGAAAGTCTTCGGGCTAGGCCCTCCACACACCTGTCGTGGACCACCTGGTTCTCCCTGCGGGAGACCTGCAAACCAACCCCCATGAACCCCTAACCTGAACCGTTATATTTACTCTATGGTACAGGGTTCTACCTCTTCACCATGTTGGAGACCCAGCCCGGGAAGACGTAGCCCGGCCTGTACGCCGAGACGTACCGCATCCCCAGAAACTCCTCGCGCTTCCACTCCAGGCCCCGCTCCCCAAGCACCCGCCTGAAGGCCAGCCACCGGCCCTCCAGCACGTCCTCCCTGATCAGGAGGTGCCACCCCCCGTCGTCCGGGTCGCCGGGGTCCGGTATGTTGGTGCAGCAGTCCCCGCCGAACCCCATCGCGATCCCGGCGTCGCCCAGCGCCCCGTAGAGCGCCTCGACCTCATCCAAGTCCATGGGTAAGCCGCCGGCCCCCGCCCATATAACGGAGACGCATGCAGGTGGACGGGGGAGGGGCCTGAACGTCGAGGCGGGGAACCCCCAGCCTCCATGGGAAAATGTTTTACACTCAAGTACCTAAAATAATTGCATGTCTGACATCAGTTTCAACATCCAGCCGGTGGAGGAGAAACCAGACAAGAAGAAGCCGCCGCACAGATCCGGCAGCAAGTACGAGCCCATCATCGAATCCTTCATGGACTCCAAGCACAGCCTGGTCAGGGTCGATGGCACGGGCATAGAGGCCAACTACCTCTCGGGCCAGCTCAAGAAGGTCGTGACCGTCAAGGAACTGGACTCGGTACAGGTCTCGGTGCGAAACAAGGAAGTATATCTGGAGAAAAAGTAGCCCACCGGCAACGGCTGAGCCGTCGGCGTAGACACCCCGTTCTTTGAGCCAGCCCCAGCCAGCCCCACACAGGCACCAGCAACATATATCACCCATGCCGCACGCCAATAGAGGAGAGAAGCCATGACCGACGAGACGGTGAAGCTCAGCCACGGCGCCGGCGGCGCCACAGAAGAAACCCTCATCCACCAGCTCTTCCTCAAGACCTTCACGAGGCGCCAGGCACTGGACGGTATCGCCCTGGACGCCCTGGACGACGGCGCCAGCATAAGGGTCGGCGGCACCGAGATAATACTCACCGCCGACGGCCACACCGTGGACCCCATATTCTTCCCCGGCGGCGACCTGGGCAGACTCGCCGTGTGCGGCGCCATAAACGACACGGCCGTCATGGGCGCCAAGCCAGTGGCCATACTGGACTCCATCATAGTCGAGGAGGGCTACCCCATGCAGAGCCTCCGCAGGGTCGTCGAGTCCATGAACAGGGCCGCCGCCGAGGCCGACGCCGCCATAATAGCGGGTGACTTCAAGGTCATGCCCCGGGGCACCCTCGACGGCATGATAATAAGCACCACCGGCGTCGGCTTACTCAACGGCCCCAGGGTCCTCGACAGCCAAGCCCGGCCCGGCGACAGGGTCATAGTCACGGGCACCGTGGGCGACCACGGCATAGCCCTCATGTCTAAACGCGAGGGCCTATCCTTCGAGACCCAGCTAACCTCGGACGTGGCCCCCATAAACGAGACCACGGCCGCCGCCCAGGGCGCCGGGGAGGTGCACGCCATGAAGGACCCCACCAGGGGCGGCCTGGCCATGGCCCTCAACGAGATAGCCGCCAAGTCCGGGACCGGCATCTGGCTGGACGCCGACAGGATACCCGTGAAGCCCAGCGTCCGCGCCGCCTCGGAGATGCTGGGCCTCGACCCCCTGGAGGTTACCTGCGAAGGCAGAGCCGTCATCGTGGTCAGCAGCGAAACGGCCGACGACGTGCTGGCCGCCGTCAGAGAAACCAGGCACGGCGGCGACGCCGTCATCATAGGCGAGGTGAAGCGGGATCGGCCAGGCTCGGTGCTGCTAAGAACCGTTGTCGGAGGCACGCGGGTACTGAGGAAGCCCCTCGGGGAGCCCATCCCCAGGGTCTGCTAGCGCCTCCATGTCCTCCAGCTCGTCGAACAGCCCCTCCAGGTCCTCCGAGTCCCCGTTCTCCAGCTTGGTTATCTTGAGCTCCCTGAACACCTTCTTCAGCTGCAGCTTGGTCTTGGCCGGGTTGTGGCTGAAACCAAAATAGTCCCCGAAGTACGGCGTCGTGGTGATGACGTAGCTCCGTTCCTCGGTGCGCTCCCTGTGTATGAGCCCCATGCCCTCCATCATCCTGAGATGCCCGTAGACGTGGCCGCCCCGGTCCCGGACCACCTGCCTCTGGTCCACTGGCTGGTGGAACGCCACGTAGCTCAGCGTCTTCAGAGGCCCCACCGTGAGCAGGGGCTTGTTGTTAAACTGCTTGACCATGTCGTCGTACTCCTCGCTGAGCTGCATGGCCGCCCTGCCGTCGCCGCCGAGGACCACCTCCAGGGCCCCGCCGCGGCTGCGGTACCTCTCCGCGAGGCGTCCGACGAGCTTCTTCACCACCTTTTCCGACTTGGTGCTAAGAACCGACTTCAGGTCGTCGACGTGCACCGGCCGGCCCGCCGAGTAGAGAGCCGCCTCTAGGCTGCATATCCGATTGTTGAACCGCTCCTCGGCCCGGCTCAAGCCTCGTCCCCCGTGACCGTGATCAATATGTCAAGCTCCTCCTCGTCCTGCATGAGATCGATCTTCAGTCTCTGCGCCAGGAACAGCAGCATCATGAAGACCCTGACCACCTCGGCCCACGGCTGCCCCGCCACGAGCCGGGTGAGCCTTATCTCGCCTCCCCGCTCGTACCTCCACCGCAGCTCCTCCAGCAGGTCGTCGGCCCTGCTCTCTATCTCCAGGAGGTACTGCTCCGCCTCTAAGAAATCCGGGATGGGCGTGGGCAGCACCGGCAGCCTGGGCTGCATGCTCCGGGACCTGTCCGTGAGCGTCTTCTCCAGGGCCTCGATGAGGTCGTCCACCGTGGTCGTGGTGTGCTCGAACCTGAAGGGCAGGGGCAGCGCAGGCGGCAGGTACACGTCGTCCCCGTCGTCCTCGGGCTGGGGCAGCTCCTCCATCTTCATAAGCAGCTCCGCCTTCCTCAGATAGATCAAAACGCTGCTGTGGATGGCCGTGCCGGCGAGCCTGAAGTCGATGCCCGCCTTCTCCATCTCCTCAAGCAGCGACGCCAGCAGCAGCACCAGGTTCACGTTCCATGGGGACACCTTGTCCAGCTTGTTCTCCCTGAACAGCACGTCCCACGGCTGCCTCAGGTAGTAAGGCTTCTCCCGGGTCAAGCCGCCACCTTCGCCTCCCTCATGGGCAGCGACAGCACCCTGCTGACGCCGTTCTGGGCGAACACCCCGTATATCCTGTCCGCGTTGTGCACCATAACGTCCTTGAGGCTGATCATGAGGAACTGGCTGTCCACCGCGTTCTCCTTCAACACCTCCGCCAATCTGCTGGTGTTCAGGTCGTCAAGGTGGGCGTCTATCTCGTCGAAAAGATAGAACGGCGCCTTCAGGAACCGCTGTATGGCGAGGAGGTACGCGATGGCTGCGACGCTCCTCTCGCCGCCCGACGCGCCGCTGGCCAGCCTCATGGGCTTACCCGGGAACTGTATGTACAGGTCCACGCCGCCGCTGAACGGGTCCTCCGGCTTCTGGAGCTCCAGCTGCCCGTCGCCGCCGCCTGTGAGCCTCCCGAAGATGTCGCTGAAGTTCTCGCATATCTGGTTGTACGCGTTCATGAAGTGGGCCTGCTTCTCCCTCTCGATCTCGTCGATGAACTCCAGGATGCTCTTCTTCTCCTCCTCCATGCCGTTGATCCTGGTGCTCCTCTGCTTGTACTCCCGCTTGGTTATGCCGTAGTGCTCCACGGCCAGCTGGTTTATGGCGCCCAAGCCCCGCTTCTCGTTCCTTATCTGGCCCAGCCGCCGCTCCACCTGCTCCACCCCCAGCTCGTCGGTCTCCACCCTGTCGCCGAACCCGAGGCGCGCCAGCTCCTCGAGCCTCTGCTCCTCCTGGAGCCTGACCTTCTCCGTCTCCAGGGTGAGGCCGCCGGCCCGCCTCTCCGTCTCTGCCCTCCGCCTGTCCAGGCTCTCGATCCTGTTGTTTATCTGCCTCAGCGTCCTCTGGTGCCGCTCGTATACCCTGCTGGTGGCCTCCACCTCGGACGTGACCTCCCTGAGCAAGCCGTCCACCTCCTCGATGTCCTTATCCACCTCGGCGAGCTGGCCCCTGATCTCCTCGGCCTCGACGCCAAGCGACGCTATCTCTTCTCTGGCGCGCTCTATGCCCTGCTGGGCCTCCGCGATCTTGAGGGTCAGTATCCTGTCCACGAAGCCCGACTGGATGGTCCTATCGTTCTCCATGTCGGCGATACGCCTCTCCAGCAGCCCTATCTCGTGGTTAACCGTGTTACGGTCCAGCTCCAGGCTGGCCACGTCGCTGAGCTTCACCTCCCTGAGCTCCTCGACCCGCTTCTTGGCCTCTCCTATCTGCTCCAGGGTCCGGTTCTTCCTCTCCTCCAGGGTGGCCTTGAGCGTATGCTCGTTCTCCATCTCCTCCCGGGCCTTATCCATTGCCTCCATGAGCATCCCCATGTTGTAGTCCAGGCGCTCTATGCTCTCCCGGGTCGCTTTCATTTCCTCTTCGATGCGCTTCACCCGCTCCTGGCTGTCGTCCATGTACTGGGTGAACTTGCGCAGGTCGAAGCCCGAGGACTTGAGCTCCTTCATCCGGGTGCTCAGCTTTCGCCTCAGGTCTCTGATGGTGGTCGAGAGGTTGTCTATGGACTCGTCCGTGGGTATGAGCTTGCTCCAGTCGGGGGGCCTCCTGTAGTAGCCGCCCTTGACGCCGCCGTAGGCGTCGAACACGTCGCCGCTCCTTGTGACGGCCCTGTACCCCTGCGCCGCCACCTTCTCGGCGGCGTCGGCGTCCTCCACGATGTAGGTGTCGCCCCACACCATGTACACGGCTGGGGCGTACAGGTCTTCGTACCTTACCAGCTCGGGGACGGCGCCCACCACGCCCTTGATGTTGAGCTCGGGAAGCTTCTCAGGCTTCACCAGCCTGTTCAACGGTATGAACCGCGTCATCCCCAGCCTGGTCTTCTTTAGGCGCTCCACGTTCTCCTTGGCCACGTTCAGGTCGTCGACGACCACCGCGTTTATCCATCCGTCTGCGGCGCTCCTGACGGCCCTCTGGATGGGCAGATCGATCTTCAGGAGCCCCCTGAAGGGGCCGTGGTAGCCGTCTATGGCGCCCGCCTCCCCTATCTCCACTATCCTCTCCAGGGCCTTCTCCTCGGTGACCACGTACCGCCACAGGTCCTTCTTGGCGGTGAACTCCGTGACGGTGGTCTCGGCGTCCTTGGCCAGCTTGTTGGCGCCCTCGATGGTGCTCCTGATGCTGCGCTGGTGCTCGACCTGGTCCTCCACGGTCTTGATCATGTCCTCTAGCTTCTTGGCCTCCTCGTCCTTGAGGCTCTCGTACTCCTTCAGCTTCTCCTCCAGGGACTCCCTGCGCTCCAGGTAGCTCTGGCGGCGCTCCTCTAGGCCGGTGATCCTCTCCTCGATGGCCTCGGCGGTTATGGCGTGCCTGTTGATGTCGGTCTCGATGCCCGTGAGGCTCTCCTGCATGGGCATCAGGGACTCTGTGAGCCCCTCCAGCGCCCTCTGGTTCTGCTCCGCCGTCGCCCTTGCCGAGAATATGTTCTCGTTGAGCTCGGCCAGCTCTGATCTTCTGCCGTCGAGCTCCTCCCGCAGCTGCTGCTCCAGCTCCCCCAGCTCCTCCAGCTGGGTGTTCCGGCCAGATATCTCGTTGCGGGAGCCCTCTATCTCGGCCTCCCTGTCCTGTATGTCCGCCTGGAGGGCCGTCTTCCTCTGATCTATCTCCCTGAGCCTGGCGTTGAGGCTCTCCTTCAAGGTGTTCTTGCCCACGAGCTCGGACCTGAGCATGGGGAGCCTAGTGTTACCCCGCTCAGCCGCCTCCTTGTTGAACTCGTCTAGCCTCCGCTGGGCCTCGGCCCGCTCCTCGACGAACCTCTCCCTCTCCTCCTCTAGGCCCTTGATCTCTTCCTGCCTCTCGTTTATCTGGCCCTGAATCTCGCCCAGCTTCGAGTCGAGGCCATCGAGCTGGCCGCTGATCCTGTACGCGTTGAGCCGTCTCTCCTCCTTGTCCAGGAGGTTGAACGCGATGGCGTTGTTCCTCTGCTTCTCCAGCTCGTTTACCTGCTTCTTTATCTCCTCGATCCGGGCGGTGGCCACCTCTATCTTCCTCTCCGCCTCCGTGAGCCTCGCCCTAGCGGAGGCCTTCTTCTCGTCGTACTCGGTGATGCCCACGAGGTCCTCGAGGGCGTTCATGCGCTCGCCTGGCGTGAGGTCGCTGAGCCTGGTGGCCGTGCCCTGCAGCACGATGTTGTAGCCGCCGGGCGTTATCCCGGCCATCTCTATGATGTCCAGTACCCTGCGGCGGCTTGTGCGTTTGTTGTTGAGGTAGTAAGAACTCTTGCCGTCCCTGTCCATCTTGCGGCCTATGCTGACGGTGGACCTATCGACGGGGAGGCCCCTGTCGGTGTTGTTGAAGTAGAGGCTCACCTGTGAGACCTGGGCGCGGCCTATGTGGTCCTCGCCGGCTCCGTCGTAGATGAGCCCGCCCAGGTCCGGGGCTCTCATACGCTTGCTTCCCAGCTCGCCGAGGACGAACTGGACGGCGTCGAGTATGTTGCTCTTGCCGCTGCCGTTGGGCCCGGTGATTATGTTGAACCCCGGCTGGAAGTTGAGCCTGATGGGCTCTCCCCCGAAGGACTTGAAGTTCTTAATTACTACCCGGCTGATATGTACCACTCAACTTCACGCTCCTTTGCGTCCTCCCCCAGATTCTTTATAGTTAAATCTAGATGGTAACCGCTCTCTGGTTACCATTTACGTGTTAACAATTCAAGACTGATGTTCGACGGGGGCGCCCTAACCCGTGTATTACTACGTATTATGATGGGATTATGGGCCACCGTGATCAACCCCGAGTTGCTCTCACTATGTGAGAATAATACAAGCTGAACGAGTTTTTTAAGTCTTCCCTACCACCCGTACAAAGCAAAAAACACATCGATCCACGTCGATAATTGGAAAAAACACGAAACCCTACTTACCGAACCGGCGCTGACGAAGCTGATAACTCCTTATGGCCCTCATGAGATCGATCTTGCGGAACGCCGGCCAGTAGACATCTAGTATGAAGAGCTCGCTGTACGCCGCCTGCCACACCAGGAAGTTGCTCAGTCTGGACTCACCCGAGGTCCTGATGACGAGATCGGGGTCAGGCTGGGGGAGATGCGCGGTATAAAGGTTCGCCTCTATGACCTCCTCGTTGATCGCCTCGGGCTCCACCTCCCCGGTCTTCACTTTGGACGCGATCTTCCTCAGGGCGTCCACTATCTCGGCTCTCCCGCCGTAGGCTATCGCTATGTTGAGGTAGTACCGGTCGTAGTCCTTGGTGGCTTCCTCCACCTGATGAATGAGCTCCTGGAGGCGCGGTGGCAGCGTGTTGATCCTCCCTATGGCCCTCACCTTTACGCGGTTGTCATGTATGTGTCCGGACGTGGTCACCTTCTTCAAGGTATTCTCGAAGAGCCTCATGAGCTCCTGGACCTCCTTCTCGTCCCGGTTGAAGTTCTCGGTTGAGAAAGAGTAAAGTGTGACCGTGTTGACGCCCAGCTCTACACACCAGTCGAGGAACTCATCCACCTTGTCGGCGCCCTCCCAGTGGCCCTCCCACGGCACCATGTTCTGGCTCACGGCCCACCGCCGGTTCCCGTCCATGATGACGCCCACGTGGCTAGGCTTCTCTCCCGAGTCTATCTGCTTCTTGAGCCATCTCTCGTAGACGCCGTAGACGCCGATGACTGAGAGGAACTCGTAGAGCATCTTTCCTGCCTATGTCCACGGCTGCGTAAATAAATGGTTCGTGGATCAGGACTCCCCGCGGGGAGACCTAGCGAAAGCCTCCCTGCCGAACCTTCGGTATATGAGAATCACAGCGATTATGGTGGTGGCCACGCCCGCCACCGTGTAGAATATGAGGGGCGAGAACAGGGTGAGGGTTATCTCGGGGTTCATCAGCACCTCGGTGGACTCCAGCACTATTAGCCGCATCCAGAACAGGAATATCAGGCCGACCACGTTCTCCCACATCGTTATGGTCTTCCTCTCCAGTATGTAGTCGCTCGCCGCGTCCCCTATTATGACCACCCCGATGCCCAAGGCTATCAGGTCCGTGCCTCTCATGAAGAACGCGGCGGCTAGGTCCGGAAGGTGGGATGCCCAGAAGGAGAGGTCCCAGAAGGGCTGCGTGGGTTCGGGTAGGAACGTCCACGCGTACACGACACCCTGATAGGAGCCTAGGACGCCGAGTATCGCCCCGAGCCCCTTGGATAGTAGCATGAGCCACCTCTCCGCGGGGGGCAGCCGTGGCCGCATCGCCGCGAGCCTAGCGTCCAGCCCAAATCCCTTGATGAAGAGCACCAAGCCCAGAACGAAGGCAACCATCATGCCGGCGTTCTCCACCTGGCCGCTGGCTATTAGGAAACCAAAAAGCACCAGCAGCACCCCGGGTACCCCGAGGCTAACCCTGCTATAGTAGGGGTCCTCGACCATCATCCTCAGGTACCTGAATATGACGGCCCAGGTCTCCTCGATGCGTTCGCTGTGCTTGACCACGACGTGGTGGATGCTGGTGATGGGTACTCGGCTCTGGATGATGGGCACCAGCTCCTCGTCGGCGAAGCCGTCCGTCACCAGTATGACGCCCGTCGCGTCGAAGGTCTCCAGGACCTGGTTGAGCTCTTTCACCATCTTCCGGTCCGCCTCTACGCCGCCGCGGCTCGACCCGCTTATGGTCGAGACCTCGAAGCTCTCCTCCGGGTACTGCTTCACCATCGTGTCGAAGAGCTTGACGGCGCCGAACATGGCGTTGGCGTCCGCCTCCTCGGGGTCCGAGATGGCCAAAGCCATGGCTGAGTGAAGCGTCTCGTCCCGCCCGACGATGGGGGTGACTATGCCTCCCTTGGTACCGATGTCGTCGTCACCATCGATGCAGACGATGAGTGTGCGCTCGGTGGACGCCAAACTCGTTCAGCAAGAAATGGGTAGCCGAGGATAAATATTTAGGGGTTTAACGTTCGCGGAAATAAAAGGGGTTTTTGCCGCTAGATCTCCAGATCCAGCGCCTCCTTCAGCCCCTTGTACCTGTTCCTTATGGTGACCTCCGTGACCCCGGCCGCGTCGGCTATCATCTTCTGGGTGCGTTTCTCGTCGCACATGACGCAGGCTATGTAGAGGGCGGCGGCGGCTAGGCCCATGGGGTCCTTCCCCGCCGTTGTCTTGAGCTTGGTGGCCCTCCGCAGTATGTCGACTGCCGTCTGCTGGGTCTTCTCGCCGACCCCCACCTTGGCGGCGATCTTGGGGACCCTGAGCTGGGCCTCGGGCTTGGGCATCTGTATGTCCAGCTCCCTGAGCATGAGCCTGTAGCACCTGGCTATGTCCTTCTTGTCTATGGGGCTCTGGGAGGATATCTCTCTGAGGGTGCGCGGCGTTTGAGTCATCCGGCACGCCGCGTAGAGGCTGGCCGCCGTTATGGCGCTTATGCTCCTTCCCCTGACGAGGCCCTTGTCCAGGGACCTCCTGTAGATGACGGCGGCCTTCTCCTTTATGCTTGGGGGTATGTGGAGCTTGTCGCTGAGCCTGTCCAGCTCCGCCATGGCCTGGGCCAGGTTCCTGTCCACGCTGCTGTGGACCCTGCTCCTTATCTGCCACTTCCTGAGCCTGAGCATCTGGAGCTTGGTGTCCATGGGTATCTTTCTGCCGAAGGCGTCCCGGCCCACCCTGCCTATCATGGTGGTGAGGCCCTTGTCGTGGACCGCGAAGCTTAGGGGGACGCCTACCCTGCTCCTGCTGTCCTTCTCGGCCGGGGTGAACGCCCTCCACTCTGGGCCCTCGTTGAGCATGCTGTCCTTCATTACGAGGCCGCAGTCTCCGCAGATCAACTCCCCGGAGTCGGGGTCTTGGACTATGTTTGTGCTTCCGCACTCGGGGCATACGTCCTCGCTGTGGAGCATGTTCCCTTTCTTTCCCATATTTCACACTCGCTGGGCTTTCCCTTCCCAGAATCCTCCTCTCGGGGGAGATTCAGAAAACTGATCACTGGGGTTAATTGACCCCGAAATTTTCTAATATTTAAGCTTTTCGGTTAAACGGTTTCTTCCATGGGTCAAGCCTGTGTTATCTCGGCGGCGGGGCCTCCCGTTGGGTAGGGTTTATATCCTTTTCGTCTGGTATCTGTTGTTGCTAGCCCGGTCGTCTAGCGGTCAAGGATCGGGGCCTCTGGAGCCTCTGACGAGAGTTCGAATCTCTCCCGGGCTACTTACATTAATTAAATACACAAGTGGATCAGAGCCCTCAACCTTTTATCTAGGGCATGATTCACACCATATGGTGAAATATGTGGAGGAAGCCACGGCCATAGATAAACAGGGTAGGCTGGTCATACCCTCACACATCCGGGAAGCCCTGGGCCTCAAGGGGGGAGGGGAAGTAACCATAAGGCTGGACGGCCCCCGGGTCATCATCGAGCCCATCTCCAACGACGTCACAAAGAGGGTCCGAGAGTGGATAGACCTAACGAAGAGCCTTGGAGCAGAGGCGTTCACCGAAGAAACCGACGAGAGCTGGAAGTGGATGAGCAGTGAGTACGCCCGGAGAAAACTCGGCCTATCCTGATGGAGTCGTAGACGTAGGCATAATCGTCCCCACGTGCTTCGAGAACCCCCTCAAGGAACACAGCACGGCTTTCCTCGCGGACGTGCTAACCCAGAGGAAGAAAGCGGCCATACCCGTCACCGCAGTCATCGGAGCCTACCACGTCGCCACCCGGTACCTACGGGTCCCCAGGATGACGGCGAAAAACGTGTTTGTCGGTATCCTGAGGACGAGCTCGCCCGCCCTCTACGGACACGTCTCACCTCAGACGGCTCAGGACGCCCTAGATTATGCCTCGACGTACCTCATCGAGTCATGGGACGGGTACCTCGTCTCCCTTGCCAGAAGCCTCAGGTCAACGGTCGTGTTCTCCCTCGACGAGGAACTCCGAAAGGTGAGAGAGATCACCCTAGTAAACCCGTTCCCCAGGGAAGACGTTGAACGCTACCACGATTATCTGGAAAAAGGGTTAAGACAACAGCTCTAGGTAACGCGTCTAAAGCGAGAGTACCTGTTACAAGCTACCGAGAAAGACGTGTTTGCCAAGAATTGTGCCACTGTTTACTCCTGAAACCCATACGCCTATATTCCCATCAGTTTAGGGGTTCAGCATGAAGTACGGCGTCATGGAAGGCTTCCGGATGCACCACTCCCAGACCGAGTACGGGTTGAAACAGAGCGGCGAACGAACATTCCTCTTCCCCATGGCCGAGGAGCTGGGGTTCCACGGCGTGGAGCTGGGCATCGGGCTGGACTACCGGGAAGACCCCCTCTGGACAGGGCAGGGTGGGGCGCGGCAAGCCATCAAACTGGAGGCGCGGCGCACCGGCGTCGAGGCGGCGTCCATATGCCTGCACCTCCTAAACTACGACGAAAACAGCCCCGCCAGCGGCAATGCAGAACACAGGGAGGCGGGCCGTGAGATCATACGGAACGCCGTGGAGGCGTGCGCACACATCGGAGCGTCGGTCATACTGGTCCCGTTCTTCGGCACAGCGGCGTTGAAGTCCGATAAACAGACACAGCACCTGATAGATGAGATGAGGGCGCTGTCCGTCGCGGCGGAGGAGAGAGGCGTCTGCCTAGCCCTGGAGACCTCGCTGGAGGCGCCCCAGCTGGTGCGGGTGATCGAGTCGATAGGCTCCGACCACGTAAAGGTGTACTTCGACACCGGGAACACGGCCAGCAAAGGCTACGACGTGACCCGGGAGATCACGGCGCTGGGCGGGCTTATCGCCCAGGTCCACGTGAAGGACCACCCGTCGAGGACCCTCGGCGAGGGCGTCATAGACTTCGTCGGGGCTATCGCGGCGTTGGAGGACACTGGTTTCGACGGCTACCTGGTGCTGGAGACGCCTTCCTTGGACGATTCCGTCGCGGCCGCGCCAAGCAACCTTGCCTACTTGAGGCGGGTAGTTGAAGGACGGTGATCAGAGCCTGAGTCCCTCTGGGGTGCTCTCAGTCAGCGTTTACTAGGCTGTTCAAAAACCTAGTATTATATGGATAAGCAAGTTTAATCTCCGTAGCTAAACCCAACATACGCGTAGCGGTTAGAGAGTGCGTACCCCGTGAAGATAACCCGATCACAGGCAATAATCGTGGTAGCCGTCATCTTAGCGGCCATCCTCCTGTTCAGCCAGAGCCCTTTCAGAGAACCGGACACTCAGGAAAACCATTTCACAGAGACGGAGATCACCGCACCCGACCCGCTCAAACTGGGGGCGTGTATCGGGGAGACCGGCGAGACTGGGCGGCTGGCCTCCGCCATGTTCCCCGTGACCCGGACAGATAAGGGCGACGAGCAGGCCATCTGGAGGGGCTTCTCCAACGTTACAGTCATAGAGAGTTCTCGTGAGCGAGTGAGCATAGTGTTGCTGGACAGGGATAACAGGACCATCCATTACCCGGTGACGTGGGACTCGGGCGAGTTCTCCGGGACCCTCCATTACCTCATGGACTCGCGGCAGGTGTTAGTCGAAGGCGAGCTTTTCAACTACACGGCGTGGAACGGGGAAAGGTACCAGGCGCTGAGGCTGACGGAGGTGAGCCAACATTGTGTTAGATACGATCCGACGCCCCTCAGCCCCTCACAGGTGGGGTTCTCCGCGGACTCCGCGTACTACCACCTAAACGACACAGCGAGGCTTACCGTAACGAACCTGTCAGAGGACTGGCTAAACGTCGGCAGTGACATAGAGCTATACAGGGAAGTAAACGGGTCCCTAGTCGAGGCCCAGAAATACCCAGACTACTATGACGTATTAGATGAGTTGATCATTTTCTTCCCGGGGGCCTCCTGGGCCCATCCACTCCCGCTATACCACCTGGAGCCGGGTGACTACACCGTCGTGAAGGAGGTGTCTCACAGCCAGGGCCCAAAGGTGGAGGTCGAGACGGGTTTCACGGTCGTGGAGGACTGGGTCAGCAAGGCCAACGAGACCCACAGGTTCGCGTTGAGGGCCATGAACTGTACCCTGCCAGAGGTGCCGCCGAGGCTGCCCCTCCCCAGTGTCGTCCACCTCCCTATAACGGGTGAGGCGGCGGAGGAGATAGCGGTCAACGTCTTCGGGTTCGAGGAACCAATCGAGCTTGAGGAGGATAGGCACACGACGGTCAGGAGCGGCGGCAGGTCCCTGGAGTTCAGGACTCGCTACGATATATTCTACTCAGGGGAGTACAGTGCGTTTAACGTCTGGGACGAGGCTAGGGTGGTCGAGTTAGCCGAGGCGCTGGTCTCGGAGCTGGAAAGCTACTGGGTGGACGAGACGCCGCTGAACTACTCCGTGATCAGGGTAGGCCCGTCGCACCGAAGGGACGGCTCGGTGCTGGAGGTGGGTGTCCGTTACCGGCTCACCCTCGGCGGCGTGCCTCTCGTGGGCCCCGGAGCCGACTTCGGGGTGGGCGTCAGCGGATACTCGGTGTCAGGCTGCGAGATACGCAGACCGGTCCTGTCCATCGAGGGATACGAGTATGTGAAGATCAGCCCCGCCGAGGCGGTGCAGAGGATGCTGAGGGGGGAAAGCGACACGAGGGCCCTTGGCTTCGAGATAATTAGGGTGCGGCCCACCGGGTCGGAGGTGACCATCAACAATGTGTCACTGGCTTACTTCACAGATAACCCAGGCGGCTTCAGCTGGCTCGTCCCGGTCTACATAATCGAGGGCGTGTTCCACGTAGACCCCGTGGAGTACGGCGAGGAAACAGTCGGCTTCGAGGAGTACATACTCGCCACAGGCTTCCCCTATGAACGGACGGAGCCCGCAGTGTCAGAGCTGGCGGGGCTAACCGTCGGAATAAACACAGACAAGACGGTGTACGAACTAGGCGAGACGGTTTCCGCTGAGGTCGAGCTGGCGAACGAGGGCGAGGCCACGGTGTATGTGAACGTCTCCAGTCAGTTCACCCTCAAAGGCGCCGACGAAGCAGCCGAGGCGTCGTACCCCATTCACCTGGGCTCAGTGGAGGTTGAAGGCAACGGCAGCCTCAGTCTAGGGGTGTACCCGTTTGAGCCGGAGACCGGCGGCCTCTACGTGCTGGAGTTCTCCGATGCCTATGCTAGCGTGTTCGTCTCCGATGGCGATGAGAGGCCCGGGTTCAACGTCTCGGCTAGGAAGCCGGTCCTCAAGACAGGCGAGGTGGTGGTCTTAGACTTCTGGTGCGCGGAGCCCGTGAACGGCTCGTATGTCGTGGTCTGGGATTCCAGAGGTGAACGCGCCTGGACAAGCGACCCCCTCGACGAGTGGATCATGGTCGGAGACGAGTGGTTGGTGCCGTACTACAAGCAGACCGCCGACGGGCAGCCGATGATACTGTCTGAAGAGGACCATCTTGGGCTCTGGGGCTACACCTGGTACGACGCGGGGGGCTACAAGATCATGGGTGGCTGCTTCCGAGTAGAATGGATGATAAGGCAGAGCGGCGTAACGGGGCTGGACTAGATGTGTTTGATGTGGGTGGATTGTGGTTGTGTTGTTCAATCAACTTGAACACGTGTTCTAAACGCTAGGTTCATATCGGCAGCATGTAACCTAGCAACCGTGACGAACCGGGCTAGAACCCTTTACGGGGCGGATGTGGCAGCGCTAACAATCATAATAGCTGCCTCAGCTTGGACCATCTACACGGAGCACAGCCGAGACGCATCCGACGGCCCCAAATTCGTCGCCGTAGAGAGCTGGGACTCCAGCGACCTTTTCGACCCGGAGACAGCCCTCGGCCACGGGATACCCGGCTGCATCAAACTCTCGTACGCGACGGAGCCCCCGAAGACCATTTTCGTCGTCCCTGGGAAGGATGTGAGGTACGGGGTCGTGCTGGAGCTCATACCTTACCGTGACGACTTCACAGAGACCCTGGTCGTCCTCGAGCCCTGGAGGAGCGGGGGCAGCGGCGTCAACGGCGTCATGCTCAGCGACCATGTGCGCTACGAGAACCTCACCTGCTTCGTGCTGAGGAGGGACCACCCGGTGAAGGTGAACATGGTCTACAGCGTACCCGGGGATAAGGAGTACGGGTTCTCGGCCTACAGCGACCAGCTGCTGGGCGAAGGCGTGAACGCGGTTGTCCCGATAAAGGTTGGGCGCGGCGGCAGCTACAGCCGGAACTCGCTTAGGGACCTCAGGGTTGACGCCCTCCTGGGCGAGACGCAGGTCGTGGACAGGATGCCGTGGGAGGACAAGGACCCGGGTGTCTCGTTCAACGAGTACTGGGGCGTGGCGTCTAAGCTGGACTCGGTCATGCGCACCGGGGAGATGCCTAGCTTCAACAAGATATTCGTGACTCATTATCCGGACTGGCGTAACGGGACCGCCTACGTCGCACTCACGGACGTGGGCGTGGAGGCCACCGAGCCCATACTGGACCTGTTCAGCGAGGGGCTGAGGGAGGACATCCGATTCATACAAGCCCCGGCTCCGCTGTACATGCTCAACGAGTGGATCGGTTACCTGGAGGACGCGGTTGATGAGCTCGCCGACGGCGGCGTGAGGCTCACCTCCGCATCAATCTACTATGACGGCAGGATACTTGTCGGGGTCGAGGAGATCAAAGGGGACACCGTGGAGAGCTTCAACAAGGTTTTGTGGCGGGTTCCCCCAGGGGTGTTCGTGTTACACGAGACGGGGCCTGTCGAGCTTCTAGCTGAGCCTGTGGTGACGTCCGTCGAGGGCATGCTGAGCCAAGAAAACGACCCTGACCACGATTGGGAGAGCGACCCGGTTGGGTCCAAGGTGAAGACTATCGACGTGATGGATCCGGAAAACGCGTTGTCTATAGAGACCTACTTTCTGGCCGACCCATTGGGCGGGTACTTCAGGCTGCATCCCTTCAAGGAAAGCGTCGTCGCGCCTGCCCCCGTGCATGGCAACATATGGGACTATCACGCCCCAAAGCCCGTCAAGGTGACGGGGGTCCTCGTCTCACGCACCGGCCTCGACAACCAGACGGTCAAGGTCCTGTGCGTGCACGACGTGGAGTACTCTGACATGGGTGAATGGGTCACCGGCGTCCTGGGCCTCAGGGAACAGGAGACTGGTAGCTTCACGTTTTACAACAGGACCTTCGGCGGCGGGTTCACGTTCCTCACCCTTAAGACGGGCGAGGAGGAGCTGGTACTCGCCTCCCATGAAGGCTACGTCTACGACGTGCCCATCTGCGGCACGGGCCAGCCCATCACCCAGTGCAGCCTCAACCAGACAGCCACGGTCAGGGGCCTGAGGACCTCGGTGATGGACTCGCACGGCGCCGTGTTTCCTGTGTTCATGGCCTTCGAGGTCGGAGGGTGACGCCCACGTGAAAGGCAGGGGGGCTGTAATCTTATATGACTCTTCAATACTCGGGGAACTGGATCAGCTTCATTCCTTCGAGGTCCTTGATGGATATCTTGGCTGTGCCGCCCAAGGACTCCACCTTCCTGATGACCCATGAGTACCCGTTGTCGTCGGACTCTAGGTAGGCTTTAATCCTGATGGTCTGACTCATGGTTCATCCTAAGAATTAGGTTCATATATATGTGTTGAACGACGTGCCTGCGGTCCAGCCCTAAACGTAAAGTAGATCGTCCACGAACTCAGAGTACGATGCTGTATGAAGCTAAGCACACTACCCAGGGTGAGACTCGCTAGCCTCCCGACGCCTCTGCAGGAGCTGCCCAACCTCTCGGCGGCCCTCAAGGGTCCGCGTATCTACGTGAAGCGGGACGACATGACGGGCCTGGCCTTCGGGGGCAACAAGACCAGGAAGCTGGAGTACCTCATGGCGGACGCGTTGAGCCAAGGCGCGGACTATATCGTCACCGGCGCGGGGTTCCACTCTAACTGGTGCACCCAGGCTGCCGCCGCCGCCCGCAGGCTGGGCATGAAGGTGGTCCTAGTCAAATCCGGGCCCAGAGACGGGTACGAGCCGGAGGACATCGACGGCAACAACCTGCTTCACCACCTGATGGGGGCCGAGATAAAGGTGGCCCGCCCGGAGAACACGCAGAGGGTAATCGAGGAGACCTTAGAGGAGCTGAAGGCCGCGGGGCATAGGCCCTACCTGCTGCGCGCCACCGGCTCCACCCCTCCCGGCGTCATGGGGTACGTCAACACCATCCTGGAGCTGACGAGCCAGGCCGTGGACATGGGCATCGACATAGACTACCTGGTCCACGCCTCGGGCAGCGGCGGCACCCAGGCCGGCCTCGTGCTGGGCGCCAAGATGTTCAGCACAGGCATCAAGGTGTTGGGCGTCACCACCGGCGGCAAGACGGAGGAGGCCCAGATCGAGAGGGTGTCCGGCCTGGTCAAAGAGGCCGCCGAGCTGCTGGGGCTGAGCGTCGACCTAGCGCCCGGCGACGTCATCGTGTACAACGACTACGCCGGCGAGGGCTACGGCTACGTGACCGACGGGAAGATGGAGGCCGTGAAGCTGGCGGCGGAGACTGAGGGTCTCATGCTGGACCCCGTGTACACGGCGTCCTCCATGGCGTGCCTCATCGACCTCTGCAGGAAGGGGTTCTTCAAGCCCGAGGACGTGGTGGTCTACCTCCACACGGGTGGGCCCGCGGCGCTGTTCCCCTACAAGGAGCCTCTGAAGGCGTATCTGAGGGGAGAGAAGAGGCCCTGGGTGATCCCGCCCTGGAGCCCAGCCTCAGGGTGACCCATCCAACCTTTTTTATCATATGTCTTCTATGGCGGCTCTGAGCCTCTCCTCAACGGCGTCGGGGTTCTTCATGGCCTCCTCTTTTCTGTGGTTCATCTCGGCTACGGCGTCGGCCCGCTCAAGTATCCGCCTGCACCTCTCCGCCGAGGCGATGTCGATCATCCTGCCGTCCACGTTCACCGAAGCCGTACCCTCCTTCAGCCCCTCCTCGAAGGCGATCAGAGCCCTCTTCATCTGCTCCGCCTCCTCGGGGGGCACGGAGAAGCCCTGGTTGAGGTACTGGATGGGCGCCGGGTGTATGGACTGGGCGCCCTTGTAGCCCAGCCTGCGGGAGTTCACCGCAGCATCGTAAGCCTTCTCGGGCTCCCTCCAGGTGAAGGGCTCGACGCCCACGAGGCCCATGGGCTGTACACCGGCGGCGTAGGCGTCCATGAGCACCTTGGACCGGGCGTACCACAACTCGCTTCCCTCCGCCGAGGTCTGGACCCCCATCTCCTGGGTCAGGTCCTCGGCGCCGACGCCGATGGACACGGTCCTGGGGCTGGCTGCGGCTATCTCGTATGCCTTGACGACGCCGAGGGCCGTCTCCACGGCGACGGCTATCTGGACGGTGCCTTCCGGGATGCCTCTTTTCCGCTCCAAGGCGGCGATTATATCTGCCCTGGCTCTCAGCTCTTCGGCCGACTCTACCTTGGGGAGGGCGACGCACGTGAGGCCGGGCCACACGCTGGCCTCCAGGTCCAGCTTCGCCTGGCCTGGGGGCCGGTTTACCCTGACGGCGACGTCCCCGCCCCCCTTCCCCACCACGGGTATGGCCTCCTTCACGAGGGCTCTGGCCGCCTCCTTCTCGGAGGGGGGGACGCTGTCCTCCAGGTCCATGACTATGCAGTCGGCGCCCCTGGTGTACGCCTTCTCGACGAACCTGGTTACGTTCACGGGGAAGATGAGGGAGGAGCGCCTGACGAGCCTGCCGATGTCGGTGTTGTGGGTGGAGCCCATGAAGTGGAATGGAGGGTGTAATGCTTTTATCTTCTTTCCCGTGGATGCCTCAGGCAGCGGCGGCCGCTCCCTCGTCGATGAGCCGCTTGATCTCGTCGTCCCGGTACCCGGCGTTTTGGAGCACGGTGACGGTGTCGGCCCCAAGCGTGGGGGGCAGGGCGTCGATGGACACGGGGGTCTCGCTGAACTTCACCCCTGTGGCGACGGTCCTGTACGTGAACCCTAGGGGGTGAGGTTTCTCCACGATCATGCCGCGGGCCTCGACGTTGGGGTCGTCGATGAGCTTCCTGTCTGTGAGCACCGGGGCGAGCGGGACCTTCTCGGCGAGGAGCCGGGTCACCTCGCTTCTATTCCTCTCCTTGAACCATTGTCTCAGGGCTGCGGAGGATGGGGTGACCATGCTGGGCTCTATGCCGGTGGCCTCGGCGACGGCGTTCACCGTCTTCTCCCCCACGACACGGATGGCGACGTACCCGTTCTTGGTCTCGTATACGCCGTGGATGCGGGCCGCTGGCCTGCGGGCTCGCTCCTCGGCGTCTCCGTCGCCGTACAGGGTCCGGGTGAGGGCTAAGGCTGACACTGTCATGAGGGCGTCGGTCTGGGCTACGTCGATCCTCTGGCCCTGGCCTGTCTGGTCTCTGTGGCGGAGGGCGGCGAGTATGGCGAGGGCGCAGAAGAGCCCGGGGACTGTGTCCCCTGGGCTGCCGGCGAGGCAGGAGGGCTCCATGGGTGCCTCGCTGTTGAGGCCCCGCTGCTCGCGGCTGTTGAGCCACATCCAGCCGCTCATGGCCTGGGCGATGATGTCGAAGGACGGGCGCTTGACGTAGGGACCGGTCTGGCCGAAGCCGGAGATGGAGGCGTACACTATACGGGGGTTGACCTTCTTTAGATCATCGTACCCGATGCCGAGCCTGTCCATGACGCCGGGCCTGAAGTTCTCGACGACGGCGTCCGATGTCTGGACTAGCTTCTTGAGGGCCTCGACGCCCTTCTCGTGCTTGAGGTCCAGGACGACGCTCTTTTTGTTGCGGTTCACGAACATGTAGTACGAGTTCTGGCCCTCCACCGCGGGGTACTGGGGGGAGGACCGGCTGGCGTCGCCCCAAGGCGGCTCCACCTTTATGACCTCGGCGCCCATGTCGGCGAGGAGCATGGTGCAGAAGGGGCCTGCGAGGTGCTGGGTTAGATCGATTATCCTGATTCCTTGTAGGGCTGGCGTCAAAGCATCACCTTTTCACAGTGGCTATGTTTTCATTAGTTAAGAATCTTCTAATCGGTTCATTATATACAGGGGATGGCTTCGTTTAGCTGTGTACTCGTATCATAAAAAATGGTGAATAGATGGGGAAGATGTCTCTTTTAGCTGTATATCTCGTATTCTCCGTGGGTCATCTTTCCGTAGTCTCGTTCAAAGTCCCAGTTCTGCCCGAACGCGTATAGTTGGGAGATGTTGTCCATCTTCAGCACGTATGTGAAGTGGTATTTCTTGTTCCACGGGACGAGTCTGCCACCGTATTCGACTCCCTCGGTTTTTTCTGCGTTTTTCTTGTATTTCTCGTCTAGTTCTTTCAGTTCCTTTTCGGTTCCAGCCCAGTCTATGTGGATGAGTACCATCATCTTGTATCACTTTCAGGAAGTTTGCTCCAGTATCTGAGCGTGTTAAATTTACCGTCATCGATAGTTAAAATTATCGATCTAAGCGCTATTTATCCAGTTTTCTTAGTCATATAGCGGTGGGTACGTGCTGCGCGCTTCCCGCCTTAACTACGTCATGAACCCTCTCAGCCAGCCTTCAATAATCTATAGTGTAAGTTGTACATAATCTTCGGTAACTTCCAGTATAAATAAAAACAGGGATCATCTCGAACGGCTCGAGATCCTCCTCATGTAGAACCTGTTGCCCAGATACTCTAGCTCCACGAGCTTGTTCTCCCGTATTAGCCGCTCCACCTCCCCCCAGCTTGAGCCGTCGCGACCCACTAGGGCCTCGACCCCGTCCTCCCTCATGGGGTGGACGGCGGTGATGCTCAGCAGGTCCATCTCAAGGTCCCCGGAAGAGGCGAAGGCGTTTCCTTCGTATCCTATGAGGTACTCCACGTTCTCGAGGACACCCGAGAACACCTGGTACGCCATGTTCACGGCCTTCTCGCCGGCGGGTTTAACCGAGGCCTCGGCCGGCGGCCGGGTGGGTATCGCGACGTAGGACACGTCGGGTTCGATCTCCCCTAGGAACCCTGCGACGTGGCTGGGCTCATCTGCGTCGTTGAACCCCTCGACAAGCATGGTCTCCGTGGCGAGGGTGCCCCCGTACTCCATGGCGAAAGCCCGTACTCCCTCCAGCACCTTCCCGTGGTCCAGCCTTCCGTGGGGCCTGTCGACACTCCTCCACGCTTCCTCGGTGAATGCGTCCACCTTCACGGACACCCAGTCGGCCTCCATCAAGTCGCTCCTCACGTCCTCCATCCAGAGCAGCGAGGCGTTGCCTATCACAGCCGTCTTGGCGCCCAAATCGTTCACGGCCTCTATCATCGCGCCGAGGTTCACGTCCAGCGTCGGCTCCCCGTCGGGTACGAAGGTAACGTAGTCGATCTCGTCCCCCACTGCCTCGACCCTCTCCCTCACTTGCTCCACGATGACCCCCGGGTCGTAGAACCGTCTCCGGTCGAGGATCATGTTATCGGTGCGCCCCAGCTGGCAGTACACACACGAGTAGCTGCACGTCTTCGGCGGTACATGGTTCACGCCGAGGCTCCTGCCGAGCCTCCTGGAAGGGACGGGGCCGTATACTAACATCGTGAATCTATGATGGGTGGCCGTGATAACTGTTGCCTTTCGGGGGATCACTGATATACCCAGTGACGCCGATCCATCCACAGGTGACATGTTTGCATAAGAGGATAGGAATCCTCGGAGGGTTGACCGCGGAGTCCACGGTGCTGTACTACCAGCACATATTCAAGACCTACGAGAGGCGGCACGGCGACCTGGGGTACCCGGAGACGGTGATCTACGACGTCAGCTTCCAGAGGTTCGCCGACTGGATGGGCGTCGAGGACTGGGACAGCATCGAGGAGGCGCTCCTGGACGGCCTCGGGAGGCTGGACGCGGCCGGCGCCGACTTCGCCGTCATAGCTACAAACACCATGCACATACTCTACGACAAGCTCGAAGCCAAGTCCCTGCTGCCGCTCATCAGCATCGTCGACGCCACCGCTGAGGCCATCAAGGAGCAGGGACTCACGAAGGTGGGGCTCCTGGGAACCCGGTTCACAATGGAGAAACCCTTCTACGTGGAAGGACTCAAAAGGCACGGCATCGAGGCCCTCGTGCCGGAAAAGGAAGAGAGAGGCTACATCGACAGGGTCGTGTTTCAGGAGCTGGCCAAGGGAGAACTGCTACAGGAGTCCCGGGGCAGGTTCCTGGAGATCATAGACGGGCTGGTGGAGAGGGGAGCCCAGGGAGTGGTGCTGGGCTGCACCGAGATACCGCTACTGGTCAGGCCCGAGCACACCGACGTGAAGCTCTTCGACACCGCCGTCATCCACGCGGACAAGGCCCTGCGATACGCGGTCGAAGCCTAGCCCGCCTTGAAGGTGACGAACTCCCCGGCCTGCCTCAGCTGGGGGGTCCCGCCGCCCTCCGACAGAACCTGCATGGCCTTGTCGGCGTCACGTATACGTATGCCTCCCACGTAGTCGACGCCCCTGCTGAACAGCGGGTCAGGGAGGCAGCTGGCAGTCGGGCCCACTATGGCGACGGTTCGGGCTTCCCTAGCCAGCTCCAGGAGGCGGTCCAGGGTGCCGTTGGCTAGGGCGCTCCCGGTTATGACGGCTACGTCGGCTTCGGGCACCAGCCTCTCGCACGCCGTGTCTGGGAGCACGCCTTCCTCCCTTTGGGGGCTCCTCTCCAGTATGTGCAGCTCCTTGGCCTTTGCCTTGAAGACCGGGGTGAACGGCTTTATGTGGCCCACCATGACCACGGTGTCGTCTGGGTGCACCTCCACCACGTCGACGAGGTTCCTCTCCTCCACCATGTACCTGTCGGGGTCTTTCTCAAACACTATCTGCGAGAGCGCGTTCAACGCCGAGACGCCGATGACGCGCTCGATGAAGTCCCATGACTCGATGAAGCCCAGGAAATCCGTCACCGGCCTCCCCGCCAGCGTCCCCGCGTCCAGCAGAACCTCGCAGCAATCAAGCGCGGCCTCGGACAGCATGGAGTTGCAGACGCCCACGTGGCCGGTGTCCAGCTTCAAGCCGGAGTATCCGAGCCCCAGACGCACCGCCTCCACGCGTATCCCGCATACGTCCGGCACCTCGTCCAGCAGCTGGTCCCTGACCTCGAACAATATGTCCTTCATCGCTCCACCACTTCTAACATAGGCGTCTCCATCATGTTTACTTTTATGCCTTAAATAACCGGGGAGATAGTAGAGACGGGTGACCCTGCTGGACGCCGCCGAGGAGATAGCGGAACACGTAGCCAACGCAACGTACATGGACCTTCCGGAACCCGCCGTGACGGCCGCCAAGAAGGTGATAGTCGACCTCTTCGGCGTCATCGTGGCCGGCTCCTCGTCACCCGAGTCCAGGCGGGTGCTGGGCCTTGTGAGGAGCTGGGGAGGCCGCGGGGAGAGCCGGGTCCTCGTCCACGGCGACAGGGTTCCGGCGCCGAACGCGGGGCTCGTCAACGGCGTCATGGGCCGCGCACGGGACTTCGACGACGTCCACGAGGCCGCCGTCCTGCACCCATCCGTCTCAGTGGTCCCCGCCGCCCTCGCCGCCGCCGAGCTCCGAGGCGGAGTCACGGGCAGAGAGTTCATAGCGGCCGTCGTCCTCGGCGTGGACCTCACGTGCAGGATGGGAATGGCGCCCGAGACGGGCCCCAACGTGAGCGGCATGTCCACGACCTGGCAGTGCGGCGCCTTCGGGTCGGCGGCGGCAGCCAGCAGGGTCCTCGGCCTAGACGCGGAAGAGACGGTGAACGCCCTGGGGATAGCGTACAGTCAGGCATCCGGGAACCAGCAGAGCATCGTCGAGGGGGCTACGATCGTCAGGGTGCAGCAGGGCCTCACCACGAAGGCCGGGATAACGTCGGCGCTGCTCGCCATGAGCGGGGTCACCGGCCCCAGGGAGCCGCTGGAGGGCAGGTTCGGCTACTACCCCGTCTACCACCGAGGAGAGTACGATAGGGGAGCGCTCCTCGACGGCCTGGGTGAACGGTACGAGATAGTCAACACCAGCATCAAGCCCTACCCCTGCTGCAAGTGGACACACCAGGCGATAGAGGCGGCCCTAAGAATCGTCGACGAGGAAGGCGTCAAGCCTGAGGCCTTGGAAGCCGTAGAGGTGCGCCTCAACAGGCAGGCCTACAACCTGGTCTGTGAGCCTATGCAGCTTAAACGCCGCCCCCGTAGCGTCGTCGACGCCCAGTTCAGCGTCCCCTTCACCGTCGCTGCCGCCATAGTCCGGGGAATGGTCTCCCTTGACACCTTCACCGAGGAAGGCATCAGGGACCCGGAGATACTGGAGGTGGCTCAGAGGGTGGAGGCCAAGGTTGACCCCGGGATCGAGGCGCGGTACGGACGGGAGATAGCGCCCGAGATCGTCGAGGTCAGGACGACAGACGGAGACGTCCACGTGAGGCTCGTAGAGCACGTTAAGGGGAGTCCCCGCGCCCCTATGAGCCTCGGCGAAGTCAAAGAGAAGTTCAGGGGCTGCACGGCTTACTCGGCCAAGCCTATGCCAAGGGAGAACGTGGAGGAGTTCCTCGATGCTGTGACAGGGCTGGAGAAGCTCGGCGACGTCTCGACGTTGATCGATCCCCTGACTCTATAGATAATACCCATGGTCGGTTTTTTATTATCCTCGGCGGTATGTCTCCACCGTAGATGGTCTACAATGGTTACGTTAGAAGAGGTCCACGAGCTGGGAACAGAGCTTGAGCGGTGGCTCCGTATGCGGGTCCACCCCATAGCAGTGAAGATGCTGAAGAACAGGGACGACGTCCCCCTGGACGCCGTGATCCCGACGCGAGACTGGGGCCACAAGTTCAGTCTCTGCCAAGCCTTCGCTAAGGCCCAGAGGGACGGCCTCACGGTCGCGATGTTCAAGGAGGACATGTGGTGCTTCGAGCCCGTCGTGGGGCTGGGCCTGGCGGAGAGCATCCCCTACTTCGAGGAGGGGAACCACAGGTACCCTGACAGCGTCAGGACGCTGGAGGACGCGGGGGCGTGGTGCAGGAACATGCCCCACCTGGAGTACGGCGTGTACAAGGGCATCGCCGTGGCGCCGGTGAACACGTGCAGCTTCATGCCCCAGGTGGTCACGATGCACGTGAACGGTATGCAGATGAGCCAGCTTCTCATCGTCAAGAACTGGATCGACGGCAGGGACGTCCACAGCCAGCTCTCGGGGCACGCGGTCTGCAACTACGCGGTGGTGCCGCCGCTGCTCACCGGGGAGTGCAACGTCGCCATACCGTGCAAGGGGGACAG
>Ga0272441_10004294_pt1 | contig 26066 bp, 24 predicted proteins | sample SSMProp6N_FD_193582 | JGI IMG/M metagenome (GOLD analysis project Ga0272441, IMG submission 193582) | Marine sediment archaeal communities from Little Sippewissett salt marsh, Falmouth, MA, United States - SSM-Prop-6N | ecosystem: Environmental > Aquatic > Marine > Wetlands > Sediment ...
CAGGTGACGGTACACCGTTCAATCCAATCCTGCCGGATGATGCACACCTTTTTAGAGGTATCACATTTCAGTGCGGAAAACCAAATAACATTTGGATCATCTGTCGATTCGTTGCGATGAATTATGGCAAAATATCAAATTTAGCAGGTACGATCTCGGAGGATACCAGGGTTCAAGGATTCATGACCCACCCTGTTAAATGATACGTCGCATTAAAATCTGATTTCATGAAATGAGATTTTATTTCACAGAGCAAACAGAAGGATATGAAAAAAAGACAACACTTGATTACATCAGGATGCGCTACATATCATAGGATTTTGTCTGTGAATTGGCACCACAGATAGTATGAGCAGGGGATTTAGATTTCATCGAAAAAGGTGAACGTGGTATTCTCAAAAAAGACATAGCGGAAATCGCAAGAATGCTAAACGCGCTTATAAAGTCTCTAGAAAAGAAACCCTTGAATCCCTGGTTCTTTTTCTCCAACTAAATTGGAGAAGAACCATAAAAAATAACTATCGGGCTTGCTATTCTGTATAAGAGTGCTTACTTTATATTATCAATTTAGTCCTGCCGTCAATTAAAGGCGGGGTTCTTTCTGAGGGGATTATACGTTTTCTAAGTGCTATCATCCTTCAGTTTGTAATGTTGAAATTTTATGAAAGGAGGATGATATCATGGTAAATGGAACTGTTAAATGGTTTAGTGACAAAAAAGGTTTTGGGTTCATCGAACAGGAAAGCGGTCCGGATGTATTTGTGCATCACAGCGCAATCAATTCGACCGGGTTTAAATCTCTCAATGAAGGTGATCGTGTAACCTTTGACATCGAGCAAGGGCAGAAAGGCCCGTCTGCTGTCAACGTGACCATCGCTTAACCGGCTTATTAAGGCAATTAGAGGCATCCCCTGTGAAACGGGGGGTGCTTTTTTTTAATGATTGTCTGCGTCACACCCCAATCATACCTGATGCGATTTTTCACCTTTTATCAATAATCTAAGCGATCAGGCAACCGACCAGAAAGGAAACGTCATGGCAAGATCACATTACCAGTTCAAAAAACGTCAGAAAGAAATGGAAAAGAAAAAAAAGAAAGAGGAAAAAAGGCAGCGCAAACTGGAAAAAAAGACAGTTGACACTGATGAAACTGAAAAAGATCCGACCAGTTTATAACTTGTCTCCCTGCCAAAAGTACAAACGCAATCGTCCTGAAAAAGGCATGGATCGTATGAATTGGGTGGATTCCATAGCTACGGTCGTGCCATCGTCACGATGCAATGGGTACCGTTGATACGTCCCATCTGCCGACCACTCGCATCCTGAAAATAGGCCACTTCCAGCTCGTGGACGCACTTGTGATTACTGACTTCGAAACCTTGAACCGCTGCAAATGCCCCGATCTCAGCGGGTTCGATACCGAACTGCCATTGCTCACCGGCTTTCGACACGGATTTTATCAGACCCGCTTCGCCATAGAGCGTATTCTCGTGACGGAGTACGGACGCCCGAATATAGTCAAAGACAACCAGACTGCCTGTGCCGGCGTACTCCCTGATGATTTGAAATGTCTCTTTGACCGACTCCGGTTTCAGGTACATCAACAACCCTTCCAGAATGAAAAGATTTCTCCGGTCTTTTTGAAATCCTGCCATATCCAGCTTTGGGGACAATGGCTCCTTTTCAAAATCAATAGCGATAAACACCAAATTCGGCGGGATGCTGAGGTTACGCTTCTTTAACTGCTTGATTTTGGCCTGTTGTGTATGGGGTGCATCCAGCTCGAAGATGCAGGTATGCTGCGCTTTTCCCTGGAACCGCAATGCCCGTGTATCATATCCGGCGCCGAACAGGAGGATTTGATCGAAACGCCCGGCAAGGGCCCTTTCAAACGCGGCGTCGATGTACTTGGTCCTGGCAATGACGTATTCATAAACACCCGGGGGCGCGAGGAGTTGGGTGAAGAATTTTATGAACAGGGGAATATGAATCAGCACCCTGGCAGGGGCCGGGAGAAGCTTCACGGCAAGACGATCATCGCTGTGGTAATGGCGATTGTTCTCCAGAGATGAAGCCGCACGACACATGCAGGTCATCGCTGCCGTCCGTGATGTGGTTTTCTCGATTCGCTTCTTGGACATTGCAGTTTTCTGAATGCACATTTCGGTCATTTTGCTGACCGGCGTCTGCGGGGAGGCGCCGCGAGACACGTCAGGGTATTTACGACCCGTGTGAGTGATATACCAGCCGTCTCGTACATCGCTTCTATTCTTTGATTCCCTTGAAATAGAGCAGGGTGCCGTTGTCAGAGGGAATGCGTTCATACATGAAGCCGTTTCCCCGAAAAATGCGTATCAGCTCATCTTCAGAGTACAATGTGCCTCTGATTTTGCTCCCCTGAGTGTTTCGCTCCGGTACGGGCACGGCACAAAGAAAAACGGAACCGGACGCAAGGATCCGATTGAGCTCGTGAGCAACCTTGGCGAGGTCGGTGAAGAAGTTCAATGACAGGAGGCACAGGCATACCTCAAACACTGCATCATCGAAGGGCAGATCATCGGCACTCGCGACGTAAAACTCGGCGCTTGTGAAACCCGTGGTGCTGAATCGCTTCATGGCCTTCCTGAGAAGGCCCGGGCTGATATCGGTGCCGACGTACACGTTGTCACTGCCCAGGAAATTAACGGCACTTCCGCTTCCCGTCGCGAGTTCGAGGACCCGCTTTCCATGCACGTTTTTCAGCTCCCGGCGCAGTATGTCATAGTGCCTGGTTATATCGCCGCCGAACTTCCTGGGGAAGATCGATTTTTCCATAATAAGGTCGTAGAGGAATGAAAGAGAATCCCCAAGCCAGGGCGTGAATCTGAGTGGTCGGCCGTCAGGGCCCATCACGAAGTTCAGTCCGTTTTTGTCGATAATGTTGATATCGTTTTTCAGCATACTCATCGGCCCCGGTATAACGAATAAGTTTAACGGGTCATTATTCACGCCAGTGTTCCGGCCGGTTCAGCACGTCTGCACAGATAATCCTGCCGCGCACGCTGCCGATCACCCCGGGGCGAAGTGCCTGTACCATCCACGCATTGGCGTGTTCCTCCGGAATCGGGTAGGGTGCCTCGAGTCCAAGGGTACCTGCCGGGGTAAACCCATGACGCGAATAATAATCAGGATACCCGAGGACGAATACCAGGTCAATTCCCGATTCCGCCAATCGCCGAAGCCCCTCTTGTATCAGCCTGCCGCCGACACCCCGCGATTGTGCGTCGGGAATAACTGCAAGGGGTGCGAGAATTACTGCAGATAGTGTATCGACAGCAGAATCGAGACGCGCCGTGGTAAACAGGATGTGCCCGATTGGCTTCTCGGCGTCAACCGCAAGAAGTGATAACAGTGGCATGGCACTGGGGTCACGTAACAGGGCTTGCACAAGATCGACAATCTCAGGGCCTTCTTCACTGCCGAATGCCTCTGCCTGGATATGCAGGACATCGTTCAAGTCCGATTCTGTCGTGTTTTTTATTTGCAACATCGTTTCCCCGTGACATCTGAATGGTGCACATCGTTGAGGTTCTTCCACACGTAATACGGTAGTCCTCTGGCCATCCATATAAAACGTCTTTGATCTGCACCGAAGACACGGAAGTGAAGATGCATGCAAAGATTGCCGCAAATCACCGTTCAGACGATGTGGTAAAACACTTGACATTCAGGTGTGTGCATGTGTTGTGTTAACTCATAAAGATCGTAGAATGAAGGGTGTATAGTATAAAATGAAACAAAATTCAATAATAAAGATTTGACCCCGATTTGACCCTGAAAGAGTCATGATGTTCTCCCTTTTTCTTATTGAATATTAGATAGTAACTGTGCGGTAACCCCTTATTAAAGGGTGACCCGCTGACTTGAGTTCTTCCCTAATTACGGTTACGTGAGGGTGTATGCGGCAGATTGTATCTCTGCCGGATACCTTTGAGAAACCGCAACGATAAGGCGAAATCCCAACCCATCTCAATCGCCAACCACTGTGGAAGAAGCATTGTTGACTGAGAGAAATCTATGCCTAAGTTTTCGATATAATCCCTTATTACCTTCGAAAACGGGCTTGTCACCGTCATAATGGACGTGAGTACCACCGGGGCATCTTCTGTCGATTCCGGATTGTGAACTGCACTGCATAATCGGGGGTGTGAAGAGACCAGGTGGGTTCGACACACGACCGGCCTTACGGGATAGGCACTGCATTCGCCATTTACCAAGAGAGGGCAGCACGGGTCATAAGTGGAAAGATCTACCCGCTTATCGATTCTGGCCGACGGATATCTTCCAGGCCTGGAATTATGCCATTCATGCCATTGATGTGTTCGCATCCGAAGGTCGTTGATCCGGTCTGCCGACAATTCCCGCTTGACGTATTGTGCCAGGGTGTGGGCCTCTGCAATATCCATAAGGATATGATGCCGGCAACAGTAACAACAACCAATTTTACAGGTTGGAATGATGCCATCTTCACTGCGCAGCCGGTCCAGTTCGCATGCAATCGCTTCATCAACAGAAGAATACACGCCGTTGACGAAGTTTTCTTGCGGTGTAATCGGGGTATCTGCTCCGAATTCCTCAGGGCCCTCACCGAAATTGCTATTTTTAATCAAATTCATCATTCTCCAGGTTGGGTTGAATAGGGACAGCGCCCTATTATTACTTCCGGGGTTTCCCCCAATGCCCTTTCCGAATTCCTCATCCCTGCAGGGCCTGTCCAACATGACATTCACCCTCCGCCGTTCTACGATTTTCGCTGATTGCAGTTCCTCAAATACCGAGATCAGACATTGAGTTTGTCGCAGAGACGGCAGGTGCCTGACAGGATGCCATCTGACGCTACTTCACAAAGGCCTCCTGCGCTCGACCATAAAGAGCCTTCCGGGTTCTGTACTCTCCTTGCATGAACAGGATTATGCGCCGCACCGCTAATCACAGTGTAAAGATGCATATCATCAAGAACACCTGAAAAATACCGGCCTTGCCAGAGGTGCCCGGGTACTCCCTTTTTATGATATTAATACTGAGAGTACCGCATTGGGAGGGTATTGAGGATCCGGGTACGTGTCCTGTTATTGCGGGGAACACACACTACGAAGATGATTGCTCATCAAACAGTATGCCCGGATATCCAATGAATTCTTCTCCGGGTATTCCTTGAGCCACGCAGGATAGTGCCGATAATCCGCGTCAGATTCAAAAACGGTCTGCCGGTAGTGCGTATTGATAATATTTGGCAATGATCCGTGCGCCGCGTGGTATGCGACGACAATTTAAGCATTTTTAAGAAATTCAATTGCGTTATCCTTCTCTTCGGTTGAGAAGGCTTTCATGTCGATGCCCTTGAATATCTTATCTTCGAGCCCAACTATTTTTTCGATCCATTTCTTATCGGTTACAACAGCCACTTTGTCAATATTTGAGAATCCGACTTCGAACAAATACTTGAATTCCTCGACGACTACCTTCAGCTCAATTTTACCAAAACTCACAATTTCTTCATAGATAACAATAGTTTCGTAACGCTCAATCTTTGCCTTTGCGTCAAAAAGAACTTGAACCATCTCACTCTCTGTGATTTTCCCTTCCAGGCGAAAGGCGACAGCCCTGTCAATCCCGATATCAAGCATTTCTAACATTTATCTGACCCCCTTATGATGATGTATGCATCCATGCTAAGCGCTGCCGCGATAATCCGTCCGCAGCGGCAATTGGTTCGAGTCTCACACTCTTCTGTGCTGATTCACCAATCATCTCCGTTGATGACGCACCGTTGTGTCTGATCCAAAGACCATTACCCACCCGCGATCGATCTGAATATCCGCATCCACGTTGAGCGGCATGAGCCGTTCCTTAAAGATTAAGAATATTAGTATGTCGCTGACCCATAATGGACTTTATGTGAATACGTCAAGTGTGTGTTCGTCAAGAATGTAGACCTGCCACCCCTGTCTCTTTAACTTGAAAGCCAGGTTTCCGCTTCTTCTTTTTGATCTCTATTAAACGCCTTTATTTCCAGGCCTGGGAAGAGGGTCCCTTCAAATTCACTTGCTTGCTTCAGCCATGCCTTGTCGGTTAACACGGCAGCGCGGTTGAACTTTTTCATCAGTTTAAACATAGAAGGAAGGCGAGAAAACTCAATCGCAATTGCACCCAACGACGGCAGGTGATAGTCAATCACATCATAGAGCATTATGCCATTTTCTATATTTTCTGATTTGCTGGCAAGTTCATCCAGCGCAATTTTCATTTCTTCGGAGTTTAACTTTCCGCTCATGACAATATCCAAACGATTCATTCCGGTTCGTGTTATTTTAAACATAATTTTCTTTTCCTCTCAATGAATCATTTTGTGCGGCGTTCACCTTGACCGACTGGCTTTAAAGTGCCATTAAAAGTACCGAGCCGTGCAGAATCCGTGGTTTTGCGTTCAATATCTCGATCCGAAAAAAGGGATGGAGAGAGTAACTGACTGCCAGGGTGGTCAACCTGTAGGCCATTGTAAATGCCGCACACGCAGGACCGATCCCCCATCTGCTCATTTTGTCTTTCATGCGGTTCCTTTTTTAACAATGTTGGCGAAGCCGCTCTGTTGATGATGCCGTAAAGAGGTCTGGATTCGGGTAGCATGCAAGGGCCTAAAAGCTTTAACGTTGGGAGAATATTCATTTTATGGTACATTTCTACTCAAAATTCAAGAATAAAGATTTGATGCCATTCGTTACAAACTGAATATTCTTATTGTGTGCTGTGTGTAAAGGATGAAAATGGCTTGTGGAAAATAAGCTCATTTTAGAATGTTGCTTGATTTTGCCACAGGCCGATCGCTTCGAGAACAAGGCTACGGGATGTGAGGCACAATATGAGACATGCAACAGCTTTTGGTATGGCGGTGCTGCTTACGTTCTTCTTCGTAACGACCGCTTTTGCAGGATGGCTGATATTTCACAAGCCCGCCTTCAGGGGCAAGGTTATTGATGCTGAGACAAAGGTGCCCATTGAAGGTGCGGTGGTAGTGGCGATATATAGGACCCAGTCAATCATCGGGAGTCCTGCCGGAGGCTGGACGTCGATCATAAAGGTGAAGGAAACCATGACGGACAAGTCCGGCGAATTCAGTTTTCCTGCTTACACGAAGTCGACAAATCCAAACGCGATAGATTCAGATACCGCCTTTATTATTTACAAGTCGGGATATGGGAAGAGAATAACTCCGCCAAGTGGTATATCCAGAGAGACTCTGGAACATTTCTTTTCAGCGGATGACTTCGGTAAACAGGGTGAGGTGGAAATAGAGATCGGTGATGACCGGGGCAGCACACAAAGCGTCACCTACGGAGTGGTTGAACTGCCGAAAGTTCAGACTAAAAAGGAGCGGCTCAGGGCCATACTAGTACTAGGAACTCCAGGACGATTAAGATCAAAACAACTGCCTCTTTTATATAAGGCGATTAACGAGAAATATCGACAGTTGGGAGTAAGTGAAGTGAAGTAACTTTCAAGGGGGGGTACGTGCTGCGAATCTGGGATCGGATCAGGTTAACCTGAACCAGTGAGCCCGGCGATGTCTGGCTTGTGCAAACTTTGGCAAGCCCCCTTTTGGTGACAGCGAGGCATAATATGCCACGCACACCCGGGAATGTAATGGCAATCAGCGCGGGCCATGAGCATGCGGCTACACCTTTGAAACGCTGAGAGTCAGTATTTTGGGCCTGAAACGGCGCCTCTAAGGTCAAAGGCTTTTATAAACACTATCATACAGTAAATCAAGCACTTACCGTAGCCCAACCTCATTTGCTAATAGCAATTATGTCAAGAATGTAGGCCTGACCCCGCCGGCCTTTATTACCCATTTCTGCAGGTTGTTCCCTTCGACACCCGGATCAAAAGAGCGATAGAGCAGAGCAGGAGGGCGATCAGGCCGCCGGCGAAGAGGTACACCATGCCGAGGTCCCATGCCTCCTTGATCCATCCCACGAGATAGACGGCAAGCGATCCGATACCGAAGACCAGAATGAACTTTATGCCGTACCCGGTGCTCCGCCACCGGCTCGGTGTGTATTTTGCCACCAGGCTGTTCTCAATGGGCTGCATCCCGAGGGCGAAGAAGATGTAGATACCGGCCGATATGACAAGCAGTTCCTGGCTGATCAGTCCCATCAGGATGACGAAAGGGAGGCTGAAGGCGTGAAATGTCAGGTACATCCATCTCAGGTCGTACCGGTCTGCGACCTTCCCCCCAAGAATCTGTCCCAGGATACCGATCAAGTAAATGAGTGAGGTAAGCAGTGTGGCGGCTACCGTCTTTGCCCCCGTCAGGTTGGGCAAGTCTATTCCCCTGAGGAGGTCCCAGAGGAAGGAGGCCTTGAATTCGAGGTAGGCCGGCAGGACGATGCTGTTGCCCCGATACACAAGACCGGAAAGTGTCATGGCAACACACAGGATCAGAAAGTATTTTAAGTGGTTCTTGCCACCATTGCGGGGGGCTGAGGTATCATCGTCCAGGTCCGCGTGCACCGGCGTCTCGTCGATGTTGACCATGAACAGGGCGATTCCAGAGACAACCCCCAGTGCCCCTATAATCAGATAGGTGATCTCCCAGCCGACCAGCCAGTTCAACAGACCGGCGGCAAAGGGCGCACTGATGAGCCCCAGATTTCCCGCGACGCCGTTAATTCCCAGGGCCATCCCTCTATTCCTGACCCCGATTGATATTAGCCCCATCCCCGCCGGGTGATAGATGCTGGCGAAAAAACCGATGACGGCGAGAGAAAGCATCATGGATGTGGAGGTGTGCGAGAAAGCCGTCAGTACGGCTCCGAAACTTGTTCCCCCGAAGAAGATGATCAGGGCGGACCGGTTGTTAAACCGGTCGGCGACCATTCCCCAGGGGAGGGCGGTCAGGCCGTACAGGAGATACATGAGAAAGCTCAACTTCAGCACATCCGCAAGGTCCATCTCCAGCGAAAGCATCAGTGGTATGGCCAGTGCCGGGAATATCATTTCGTAGAAGTGCGTGAAAAAGTGGGCGATGCAGGTAAACAGTATAATCTTTCGTTCATTGTTCATAAATGAGGCCTCTCAATTATGGTACGGATTACGGGCCCGGCGGCATTACTCTGCAAACATCTATCGGAATTTTATCACGATATTGAACCGCGCCGCTCCGAATCACTCAGAAATGGGTGCAAATGGGGCGGCCGACCGTGCGGCGCGGCACGCGGCAAGAGCATCCCTGTGCTATTGAGAATTCGACGACGATGGTTTCCGCTTCTCCATCGGGTAAAGGCGTTGTGGGGGTATGACCGCTGTCTTTCTATACCCCCCTTTACCTAGAGCAGATACGCATAGTACTTTGTATTCATTTTGTCAAGAGACACCGTGTTGATAATATCGATCCCGGCGCGATGGCGTATTTCCTCCAACTGGAGTGATATGACCTTGTTTATACACTCATTTCTCTCGGTAATTTTGTCCGGATTCCGTTTGAGGTTGACGATAAAGACCTCCTCGACGGGTTTTTGAGAAGGTCTCTCTGCGACCCGATCATGCGGGCGAACACCGGAGACACCACCCCCGCGATCATTTAAACCAGATCGTACCGGGAAGCGGAATACGTATCGTTACTATGTCGAAGAGTTGAAAGAGCGAGAATATGAGCAGCTCTGCCGTGCTGCTCCGCCGGTTGTTCCGCAACGGTCAGGGATGCCATCGTGCGCCATACCAACATTTATTTCGACGCGATGGGTGGTTGCGCGGTCCTGATGTCGGAATGCGTAAAAAGGCGAAAGTCATTGCCTACAAGGACCTCGGCCCGAGGCGATCATGCACCTGAGAGAGTGCCTCCTGCTCATTGTCATAGATGAAGCAAAGGGAGGATCTCTTCGAACATGCCGTGAGTCGTCACGGTATTGGTTCACCACGACCATCATCGTAGGTTATCTATGCAATGCCCTTTTTATTCCTGACAAAGTCAAGGACAAATCGGAGATGAATGAACATGGCCCGAAATGCATGCTCCTTATCATGCTTTTTTATCAGATCAACAATCTGGGCGTGCTGTTTGTCGATTTCTTTCATCACATTGGAGCCCTCGAACAAACAGTATTGATTTTCCTTAATACCAATCGAAAGGTAGTCGTAGAAATTCCTCATGATCTGAATATGTACCGAATTTTTAGTGGCATATGCGATTGTCATATGGAATGACGTGTCTGCTTCCGCATTTATTAATCCCTCTTTAGTTGATTTTTCCTGTGTCCTCATGCTTTGTTCCATGAGGTAAATGTCTTGTGCACTCGCTCTTTCAGCGGCGAGATAGGCTGCGTTACATTCAAGCCCTATCCGTGCCTCGAGCAGGTCTTCAAGGGATACAGTTTCCCCTTTCATTGCCACGACGAAAGCATTTTTTTCCTCGAGTGCCGGAAAACAGACAAACGTGCCATGTCCATGTCGTTGTTCGAGGAATCCCATGGCAGTGAGTCTGTTGATCGCCTCTCTTACCGAACTGCGGCTGACGCTTAGGGCCGTGGCAAGTTCTCGCTCTGACATTATTTGCTCACCAGGACTCAGCTTACCGCGCAGGATTAACTCACGGAGCTGATCAAAAACCTGATCAGAAATACGTTTGGGTTTAATTGGTGATAATTCCATAATCTGACAGTTCCCCTCCCCCCTCGATGTTTGATATATCGGTACTTTACCAACTAACATACTTACCGGGACTGCATACAAATTCAATAGTGTGTATTGGTCATACCAATACAACATCACCAACCTACCACATAAACGCATTGAAGTCAACCGTGAAAATGAATAAATATCCCCATAAAAGCAGTTACTTAGAAAGCATCAAAATATATTTTGTATCTCCGCGTCATTATTTTCTTGACATCAAAAAGATAGTATAATAGTGATTGGTACGACCAAAGACCGAGAGACCCAGTGAATAGCCCCGTCCACAGGGCGAGGCATCTAGATCCTTTAAACAGTTCTAACTGATTTGGAGTTGTTTCTTGATCACGGTGATACTGAATATATTTTCTGATTACATTGGCCGTTACCTTGTTGCCGAGCGTGCGGGTAAAATAGCCGTCTTCTCAAAGTTCTCCTCTCCCAAAGATGCTTCTTCACTTCCAGGTGCTCATGAAAAATCACGCTCGCAATTACACTCTTCAGTATCCCTACTGCCTTGGAAATACTACAACGAGGGGGAAACGACAGAAATAGGTGCACGTGATCCGGGTCAACTTCCGGCGTGCCAATCTCAAACCCATGGTTCAGCGCCATGTCCTCAAATACACTCTTCACACTCTCTTAGATGTCACCTTGAAGTATCCATTTCCGATGCTTCGGAGTCCATACCAGATGGTATTTCGTGTCATATACCGCATGTGCCCTTCTTTGCACAGTCATGCGCAATTAAAAACACATTTGTTTCTGCCTACGATAGGAAAATTGTTCATCCCCGCCGTCCACGGTACGGCGTATGTCTTAAATTTTAATAAATGTGAAGGAGGAAGGTATGAGTCTTGGATTACAGTCTTTTCTGGCAGTGATGCCGATTTTGACCGCCGCAGTTTTGCTGGTGGGGTTCCGCTGGCCCGCAAAAAAGGCCATGCCAATTGTGTATGTGGTAGCTGTCATCATAGCCGTGGCCTTCTGGAAGGTACCAGGTGTGCGTGTCGCTGCCTCGACCATTCAAGGATTGTTTATTACAGCCAATATCTTGTTTATCATCTTTGGCGCGATTTTGGTGCTCAACACCTTGAAACATTCTGGTGCCATTTCTGCCATCCGAACGGGCTTCTCAACCATAAGCCCGGACCGCAGGGTGCAGGTAGTGCTGATAGCCTGGCTTTTTGGTGCCTTTATTGAAGGGGCCTCAGGGTTTGGAACGCCGGCCGCTATAGCCGCCCCGCTGATGGTGGCCATTGGGTTCCCCGCGCTGTGCGCCGTCATGGTCGGTATGATGATCCAGAGCACGCCGGTTACCTTCGGTGCGGTGGGAACACCGATTCTGATTGGCGTAAAAGGTGGACTTGAAAACCCACAACTTACAGCCCAGCTGTCCGATGCCGGGATGAACTTCGGCCAGTACCTTCAGCTGATTACCTCTCAGTGTGCCCTGATACATGCATGTATAGGCACCTTTATCCCCCTCTTTATGGTCGTTATGATGACGAGATTTTTCGGGAAAAATAAATCATGGTCCGAAGGTCTGTCCATCGCCCCATTTGCGATCCTTGGAGGGTTGGCCTTTACCATTCCCTATGCGATTACCGGGGTTTTCCTTGGGCCTGAATTTCCATCTCTGATAGGCGCTCTTATCGGACTGGCCATCATGACCATCGCGGCTAAAAAACGATTCCTGGTTCCGAAGGATTCATGGGATTTCGCACCCCGCGCGGAATGGGACAACAGCTGGATCAGCAAAATGGAAATCAGTCTTGACTCGCTCATCGACAAAAAACCGATGAAGCTTTGGCTGGCTTGGACTCCTTATGTCCTTGTCGCGGTTATTCTGGTGCTTACCCGCCTGCGCCAACTGCCCATCGGCAGCTTTCTTAAGAGTTTTGCCATTAAGTGGTCGGATATTTTCGGCACCGGTATTACCGGGTCCAGTGCCCCGTTATACCTGCCTGGGGCAATTCTCTGTCTCGTTGTAATTATCACCTTTTTCCTGCACAGGATGTCTGTGAAGGAACTGGGGGAGGCCGTTAAGGAATCCAGCTCGATTCTGCTGGGAGCAGGCTTTGTGTTGATCTTTACTATTCCCATGGTGCGTGTTTACATCAATTCGGGCGTAAATGCGGGAGGATACGTCAGTATGCCCCTGGCCATGGCCCAGTGGGTTGCGGCCAATGTTGGTCATGTGTGGCCATTCTTTGCGCCATTTATCGGTGGGTTGGGTGCGTTTATCGCCGGAAGCAATACCGTCAGTAATCTGATGTTCAGCCTTTTCCAGCATGGTGTGGCGGAAAACCTGGTCATCAGTGGCTCCATAGTAGTGGCGCTGCAGGCCGTGGGCGCTGCTGCTGGTAACATGTTCTGTATCCACAATGTTGTAGCCGCTTCTGCTACTGTTGGACTGCTGGGGCAGGAGGGTATAACCCTGCGTCGTACCATCATTCCGACAATATGGTATTGCGCGATGATAGGAATTATAGGCCTGATAGCGATTTATGTTTTTGGCTATCATGACCCGCTGAATCTACACCTGCTTGCCGCAGGAAACTGATTCGGATCAACGGATATCCGGCTTCGGCTTTCCTTTGGGAAGCCGAAGCCTTTTCCTGAGTTTAATACAAATCAGACCTGTCACATGCTACCGGTGAAAGATAGCCGTTTGTAGATAGAACATGAAATAACGCGTTGTACATGTGCGGAGTGACTATTGATCAGGTGTTTAATGATATGGAGGATGGAAAGTCGTGAAACGAATTTACGATAACTGGCAGGATAAACTTCCTGCCGGCAAATCCGGCAGTCACCTGTATGAGGAATTTGAGCTTCGAGCCAGAAATGTTGCCACAGAAGTCTTCCGCGTCAGGACTTTCGTAGAGGCGCGCGGCATTATTGCCAATCTGGCCGAACTGGTAAACGCCGAAAAAGCTGTAGTGGCGAATGGTCCCTTACAGCAGGCTGCGGGCATTGTCAGAGCATTAAAATCAGCGGGTGTTGCGGTCTATTCAAAGCCCGGTGAGCTACGCGAACACGTTGCGACCGCAGACATGGGTATTTCAAGTGTCGAATTTGGAATAGCGGAAACAGGAAGTGTCTGTCAGAACGCCTATGCGATTGAGGACCGTCTGGTATCCAGTTTGCCTCCGATACATGTGGCCCTTCTGAACAGCAACAATATTGTGCCGGGGATCGATGATGCCCTTGATGTCGTCTCCGAATCGTTTGATCGTGGTTACATGTCATTTATAACCGGGCCCAGCCGTACTGCCGACATTGAGCGGGTATTGACGATCGGGGTGCATGGTCCCATACGGTTTATAGTGGTTGCTGTTGATGAAGAGGTGGCATGATGGAGGCGCAAAAACGCAATATCAAAAAAGAGATAGAAGAAAAACTGAACGACAATATCCTGCGTAGCGCTTTGGAACGCTTTGCCCGGGAATATCCTGCCGCACGGGAGAAGGCGCTGGAGAATATTGAGGATGTTGATGCACTGCGGGAATCTTTACGTGACATGAAGAGGGATACTGTAGCGCATATTGAAGAGGTGGCCGACACGTTTGAAGCGGAGGCACTCAAAAGGGGTATCAAGGTATTTCGGGCTGCAGATGGGAACGAACTCAGAAATTATGTGTTGAATCTGTGCAAAGAAAAAGGTGTGAAACGGGTTGTCAAATCAAAGTCGATGGCATCAGAAGAGGTAGACCTCAGCCCATTTCTTGAAAAAGCCGGACTATCGGTAAAAGAAACGGATCTCGGCGAATGGATCATTTCTCTGGCTGGGCATAAACCCTCTCACATGGTGCTGCCTGCCATACATCTGAATCGCTATCAGGTCTCTGAATATTTCTCGCGGGAACTTGATGAGTCAATAGAGCCTGATATCGCATTTATGGTCCAAACCGCGCGGGTAAATTTGCGTCAAGAATTTCTGCAGGCCGACATGGGTATCACAGGTGCCAACTTTGGTATCGCGGAAAACGGATCTATTGGCCTTGTTACCAACGAAGGCAACGGACGGCTTGTCACCACACTTCCGCCCATTCATGTTGTGATAATCGGATATGAAAAACTCATTCCTACGATAAAGGATGCACTGCCCATCCTGCGACTTCTCCCCAGGGGGGCAACAGCCCAGCTCATGAGCAGCTATATGAGTATTATTGGCGGACCCACACCGGTCATGGTCAAAGAGGATGGCAAATGGGTGGAAACACAGAAGGAGATACACTATATCCTGCTGGATAACGGTCGGCTTGGGGCCGCGCACGACGATAGACTCAAAGAGATATACCAGTGTGTACGTTGTGCGTCCTGTCTGAATGTATGTCCGGTATATGCCCTGGTAGGCGGACATGTCTATGGTGGGCACACCTACGCGGGGGGTATCGGTGCCATACTTACATCCTTCCTGAGTGGCATGGGAGAGTTTGAACAGTTTAACGAGTTGTGTATAGGCTGTCGCAGGTGCACCGAGGTCTGCCCGGGGATGATCGATATACCCGGACTCATAGAGGAGTTACGCAGGCGGTCGGTGAAAAAACATGGTCTGCCCTTTGTGATGGGCAGGATATCCAGTATTATCTCTAATCGCAGACTGTTCCATGGCCTTTTGCGTGTGGCTTCCACCGCGCAGAAACCGTTCAAATCGGGCAGTGTGGTTCGTCATCTGCCCCTGTTCCTTTCGGGGCTGACCGAAGGGCGCAGCCTGCCGACAATTGCTGAAACACCTCTGCGTGATTGTATCTCCGAGGTGATAAAAAAGATCGACAATCCTGTCAGGCGCGTCGGGTTTTTCAGCGGCTGTACCATGGATTTTGTATTTCCCGAAACCGGAAAGAACGTGATCAGGGTATTGCAGGACCTCGATATGGAGGTAGTATTTCCCGATGGTCAAGGCTGCTGTGGTAAGCCTGTCAGTGCTACCGGCGATGTGGAATATACGAAACGGATTGCGAAACAGAATATAAAGGCTTTTGAAGATGCGAACGTAGATGTTATTGTCTGTGCCTGTCCAACCGGGGTGGAACAGATACGTGAATACGCCGCGCTCTTAAAAGACGAATCAGACTGGGCCGCGAGGGCCCAGACAATCTCCTCCCAGATTCGTGAATTCAGCTCATTTGTTGCGGAAGAATATAGAAAGACCGGGCGCTTGAAAAAAGCGGATGGACCACACAATATCAAGGTAACATACCATGATTCCTGTCACTTGAAACGCGTGCTCGGCGTCTATAAAGAACCGAGGCAGCTATTGGAGACGGTGGGGGAGTGTGAGCTGGTCGAAATGCACAATGCCGATAAATGTTGCGGCATGTCCGGGGCATTTGGTGTTACTCACGCGAATCTTTCCATTCCAATTCTCAAGGAAAAGATGGACAATATCAAGGACACAGGGGCGCAGATCGTTGCATGTGCCTGCTCGGGATGCATGGTCCAGCTCCAGGGAGGCGTTGACCAGCAGGCCCCTGGTGTCAAAATGAAACACATAGCGGATATACTTGCTGAAAACATCAGAGATTAAACCGCCGCATGATACAAAGCAAAGGAGTTCTAGCAATGTTAAGAGAAGAAACGGCAAAGAGACTTCGTGAAATTGTAGGAGAGGACTCCTACCTGGATTCCGTTGAGAGTCTGATCAGCTACTCCTACGATTCTTCTGTGACGGAGGCAATGCCGGAGACTGTTTTGCTACCGAAAAGCACAGAACAGGTCTCGGCGATCATGAAAGTGGCCAACGAAGAGGGGATCCCGGTGACACCGCGGGGAGCCGGGACGAATCTCAGTGGTGGGACAGTGCCTCTGAAAGGTGGGATTGTGCTGGTATTGACACGTATGAACAGACTTATCGAACTTAACAAGGAAGACAGATATGCCGTTGTCGAGGCCGGACATACCAACCTGGATCTCCAGAACAAGGTCAAAAAAGCGGGACTATTTTATCCCCCGGACCCCGCTTCCTGGTCGGTGAGTACCCTTGGAGGGAACGTCGGCGAAAATGCAGGTGGCCCCCGTGGCGTCAAGTATGGAGTGACACGGGACTGGATACTGGGACTGAAGGCCGTGCTGGCCGACGGCAGAATCATCAATGCCGGTGGAATCACTGCTAAAAATGTCACGGGGATAGATCTCATATCACTCTTTACGGGATCAGAGGGATGCCTGGGAATTGTAACGGAGATTACGGTAAAATTGCTCCCTCTGCCGCCGTTTCAGCAGAGCATTCAGGCGTTTTTTCCGCAACTGGACGGGGCAAGCAAAACAGTTGCCCGGATTATTGGATCAGGTATCGTGCCCGTGGCGCTGGAGCTCATGGACAAGGTGGTGGTGAACATGATTGAAGATTCCGCCCATATCGGTTTGCCAAGGGATGTGGAAGGAACACTGCTGATCATGGTTGATGGTGAGGAGACAACCTGTAGACAACAGGTGGAAACGATCACGGAGATCTGCAGGGATGAGGGATCTTCTGGAATACAGGTAGCCGAATCGGTCGAGGAGGAGGATAAATTGTGGCTCGGCCGCCGAAGCGCCTTCGGTGTCATGTCCAGAAAGAGGCCCACCTGTGTACTGGAGGACTGTACGGTGCCGGTCAGCAATCTGCCGGCGATGATCAAGGGAACCGTTGAAATCGGAAAAAAATACGATCTCACTGTCGGTGTTATGGCCCATGCCGGTGATGGTAATACCCACCCGATGATCGTAACCGACAAGCGAGATAAAGAAGAGTGGGAGAGGGTAGAGAACGCCATTTCCGAAATGTTTCAACTCGCGGTGGATCTTGGCGGGACCCTTTCAGGAGAACATGGTATCGGTATATCGAAGAAACCCTTTCTACCACTGATAATGAATGACGATGCAAGGAGACTTATGGCGGAAGTCAAGTCTGTTCTCGATCCGAAGGGGATATTGAACCCTGGGAAATTTATCGAATAACCAGGTCTCCCTGGTTTAGATGAATGAGAAGGTTGTGAGTATAATGAATACCAATAAGCTGTTACTAAGTGAGATGACGAGTGAACATGTGTATCATTGCGCAAAATGTGGTCTCTGCCTTGATGCCTGCCCGATATACAGGGAAATGCTTCTGGAATCGCACAGCCCGCGTGGTAAGGTTCAACTGGCAAAGCACATCATAGAAGAAGATATAGAAATCACAGAGCACATGAACGACATCCTCTTTTCGTCGTGCCTTCTCTGCGGGTCCTGCGTGGCGGCCTGCCCGAGCGGGGTGCGACAGGATGCTCTCTTCTCAAGTCTGCGCTGGCGCGCCGCAGAGCGCTATGGGCTCGGATTTACGAAGAAATTATTCTTTCAGGTAATCGCCCACGGGTGGATGATGTCGACCTCGGCATGGTTCGGGAAATGGGTGAGGAAGATATTCGGAGGTCCATGGATAGAGAGCAGGATGAAGGTGGGGAATCTTCCCGTCGAGGGAATTCCCCCGATGAATCCGAAACCCTTCAACAATGAATTCCCGGAGATAGTGAAGCCAGAGGGCAAAGTGAATGCGCGTGTCCTTTATTTCCATGGCTGTGCCACCAACTATGTCTTTGGCGATGTTGGAAAGGCGGTTGTATCTGTGCTGACCCGCATGGGGGTGCAGGTTGAGATTCCCAAAAAACAGTCCTGTTGCGGCCTGCCGATTTTTCTATCCGGAGACCGCAAGACGGCTCTTGCCTGCATCAAAGAGGTCGTTGCCATGTTTGCCAGGGACGGTGTGGATGCGGTTATTGTTGACTGCGCCACCTGTGGTTCGGCCATCCGGAATGAATACGTACATATCCTGAAGGAACTCCGTGATCTCGGAGAAGCGGTGGATGACGATCTGGTGAAGAATGCCGAGCAGCTTGCCTCTATAACGAAGGATGTCGCGGAATTTATCGATGCGCATCGGGACTGGCTGCCCGAATTTCCGCCTGCCGAGTATGAGAAGGTAAGAGTTACTTACCATGATCCATGCCATCTTGTTAAGGGCCAGGGTGTTGGGGCGCAGCCGCGTCATCTGTTACAACTCCTTCCCAATATTGAATTTGTGGAGATGGCGGAGGCAAACAGATGTTGCGGCGGTGGCGGTGAATATCAGATAGAGTATGGTGAGATGTCGGCGCGTATCACAGATCGCAAGGTAAAAAATGTGCTTGATACGGGTGCCGGAATTGTGGCTACGGGGTGTCCAGGATGTAATATTACCATCGGTGCCCACCTTACCAAAGATAATGTCAAGACAATCCATACGGTGCAGCTCATTCAGATGGCAATGGATGGAAGACGGCCGAAATGATGCCCCGTGCTTACGGGGTGTGTTGAGCTGTGTTGAAAAAACACCGAAGAAACCTAATGGTCTGGATTGCGATCCCTGAATCATGCGATCCTGCGGTGAGAATGTAATATTACAACAATATCGCATTCTTGTGACGGGTAACGTGGCTTTTTTTTGTTCAAAAGAGGGATCGACAGTCACAGTTAAGTATATGACGAAACGTGCTTCGTTTAATTTATGTTGAGGAGTTTTTCCTTATGATCGAAATTAGGTGGCATGGAAGAGGTGGTCAGGGCGCGGTTACATCGGTAGAGATGCTGGCCCTGGCGGCTATTGAGGAAGGCAAGTATGCGCAGGGGTTTCCGAGCTTCGGCCCCGAGAGAAGGGGTGCGCCGGTTGCCGCGTTTACTCGGATTGATGACAGGCAGATAAAGGTGCGGTCCGGTATTTACGAACCGGACGTGGTCATCGTGCTCGACCCGGGCCTGATCGGCCTGGTGAACGTGATCGATGGATTGAAGCCGGGGGGTACGTTGATTGTGAACACGCCCAAGTCACCGGATGAGGTGAAGAAAGAGCTCAAATTCAAGGGGCGGGTTGCGACGGTTGACGCCACCAAGATTGCCTGGGAAGAATTGAAGGTTCCGATTACCAACACCACCATGTTGGGGGCCGTCATCAAGGCGGTGGAATCGGTGAAGCTTAAATCGGTGGAAGTGCCGTTAAAGGAGCGCTTTGGAAGGCTGGCAGTGCGTAATATCAACGCATTGAAACGAGCGTACAAAGAATTGAAATTTTCGAAAGCTGCATAAAAGAATCTTGAGGTTAATTCCTATGAAGAAAGAAAAAAAGTGGCCTGAAGCATGGCACGAAGTGAACGTAGGGGCGATGGTGTTTGAGCCGTGCAGTGCCAGGGAATATCATACCGGAAGCTGGAAAGCCCGGCGCCCCGTATGGGATAATACCCGGTGTATCAAATGTGGTCTCTGCTATATTTTCTGTCCCGAGGGGTGCATTTCGCAGAACGAGGAAGGATTCTTCGAAGCAGATCTGAATTATTGCAAAGGGTGCGGAATCTGTGCCCACGAATGCTGGCCCAAGGCGATAACGATGCAGGAGGAATAAAATGGCAAAGCGAGTTGGTATGGAAGTAGCAATTGCCGCCGCTGAAGCGGTGGGCATGTGCAACGTCGATGTTGCTGCCTGTTATCCGATTACTCCTCAATCCCACATTGCGGAACATTTATCCGATATCGTTGCCGACGGGAGGAGCGATACGGAATATATTACGGTTGAATCGGAGCATTCGGCGATCAGTGCGGTCATGGGTGCCTCGGGAACGGGTGCGCGGGCCTATACGGCAACCAGTTCCCAGGGGTTGATGCTGATGCATGAAATTCTTCCCATAGTATCGGCCATGCGGCTTCCCATCTGTATCGCCGTGGCAAACCGGGCTGTTTCCGGTCCCCTCAACATTCTGAATGACCATTCCGATATCATGCCACAGCGGGATGCGGGATGGATTGTCATGTTTACGGAGAACGGCCAAGAGGCCGTCGATATGTCGATCCAGTCCTTCAAGATTGCCGAGCGTGAAGACGTCATGCTTCCCGTGGCAGTCAATATTGACGGGTTTCAGCTGACGCATATGGTTGAACCGATTGAGTTTCCCGACCAGAAGGACGTCAACAAGTTCCTGCCTCCGGCTCGGAAGCCCTACGCGACACTTCACCCCGACAAGGTTGTGACCATGGGTGCCTTTGCCATGTCCGATATATTTAGTGAAATGATGAAGGCAAAGAACGAGGTGCTGAAAAATTCGAAAAAGGCGATTCTCGAGGTATGGGATGAATGGGAGCGCATGTTTGGTCGCCGCTACCGTCCCATCGAGACTCACCGCACCGATGATGCCGAAGTTCTGCTGGTGACCATGGGCTCCATGGGCGAGACGGCCGAGATTGCCGTTGATGAAATGAGGGACAAGGGAGTTCCTGTGGGACTGGTGAAAATTCGTCTCTGGCGGCCTTTCCCCTTCGAGGAGTTTAAGGATGCGGTGAAGAAGGCCAAACTACTCATTGTGACGGATCGAGCTGTTTCCTTTGGCGGGCCGGGTGGACCGGTGTTCTCGGAAATCAAGTCGGCGCTGTATCACGAAAAGAATCGTCCGGTGATTTGCGACTACATCATCGGTCTCGGTGGACGTGATGTGGCTGTTTCCGATTTTGTCACCATGATGGAACAGGCGATCAAGGACAATGAAAAGGACACCATCAAAGAATACGAATTTTATGGAGTGACGGAATAATGAATACGGTATCAAATTTTGATCTGTTTGCCCCCCGGTTGGCCGACAAGAATGAATATTTCAGTCAGGGGCACCGTGCCTGTCAGGGATGCGGAGAGGCGCTGGCGGTTCGGTTGATCTGTAAGGCCCTCGGTGAAGATACGATCATTTCCAATGCGACGGGATGTATGGAAATTGTCTCGAGCATGTATCCCAACACGGCCTGGGGCGTTCCCTGGATTCATGTGGCCTTTGAAAATGCCGCTGCCGTCGGTTCCGGTGTTGAAGCCGGATTGAAGGCCCTGCGGCGAAAGGGGAGAATCCCCGATCGCTACATCAAGTGCGTTGCCATGGCCGGTGACGGCGGCACCATGGATATCGGTCTGCAGGCGCTTTCCGGTGCCATGGAACGGGGTCATGACCTCCTCTTTGTCTGTCTCGACAACGAGGCCTATATGAACACGGGTATACAGCGTTCCAGCGGGACGCCGATGGGTGCCTCCACTACGACCTCCCCGGCGGGAAAATTCAGTTACGGCCAGAAGACCTGGAAGAAGAACGTGCCGGAGATCATGGTTGCCCACCGTGTGCCCTATGTGGCGACCGCCTGTCCCAGTTACCCCATCGATCTGATGAACAAGGTGAAAAAGGCGCGTGAAGTGAAAGGCCCCTCCTATATACACTGCTTTTCCGTTTGTCCCACAGGATGGAGGGCGGCGTCGGATCTTACGGTCTCCCTGGGACGGCTCGCCGTTGAAACGGGCATGTTCCCGCTCTACGAGGTCGAGGACGGTAAATACAGCTTCACCATACAACCCGAAGAATTGCGTCCCGTCGAGGACTACCTGAAACATCAGGGGCGGTTCCGTCACCTCACGTCGGAGACCATTGCCATGATCCAGGACGGGATCTACCAGGAGATCAACAATCTGCAGGATAAAGTTGACAATCTTCATTCCTGGTCGGAGTTGAAACAAAAAAAGGGTTAGCAATATGTATCCTCTCATATAACAAGGATAGGGTGGTTTGAGAATGAATAACTTTGTATTTAGCAGTTGGAACGGGAAGATTGTTGACAACAGAAAGGGTAAATCGCCCAAGAGTGGTCACGTGAAACTTCCCGCGCTTCTCGGGAACGCGCCGGTGGCTGCACTGATGGGATGGAACGGACTGGTGGTGAACAATGCCAAGGCCGATGTGGTTTCCCTCACCCTCGGGTATCTTCGCGCAATTCGGAAGATTTCCTGCGGGGAGTGTTCCGTATGTATGATCGGTATCGACAGACTGATTGATATCCTGGTTCACATGATGGACGGGAAGGCCGCGGCGGCGGATCTAAAGGAGATGGAGACGGTCGTGAAACAGGTCTCCCTCAACAGCAAGTGCAGTTTTGGACAGTCGGCTCTCTTCCCGGTTCTTGATGCGGTAAAATATTACAAGGCGGACTTTATCGCTCTCGCCAAGGGAGAGAAGAAGCTTGCAGAGAAAGACTATTCATCGGTGGTTACGGCTCCCTGTATCGATGCCTGCCCTGCGGGTGTCGACATTCCCGGGTATATCGAACTGGTGAAAAACAACAAGTTCGGGGAATCCCTCGACCTGATCCGGCAGGATTGCATTCTGCCCGGTGTGGTCGGTCGGGTCTGTACGCACCCCTGCGAGGATGCCTGCGTGCGGAAGGACATGGATGAATCACTGGCAATCCGTCTGTTGAAGCGGGCCGCGGCCGACGCCGATCTCAGGGAGGGCGGCAGCGCGCTGAAAGGACCGGTGGCAGAAAAGGATGAAAAGATTGCCGTCATCGGGGCCGGTCCTGCCGGACTCGCGGCGGCTTACAACCTCCGGGCTCTGGGCTACGGAGTTACCGTATTCGAGTCGCTGCCCCATGCGGGCGGCATGGCGGCTGTTGGTATTCCAGACTATCGCTTGCCCACAGACATCCTCGCGCACGAGATCAACCTGATCAAGCGCACGGGTGTCGAGATAAAGCTGAATGTCCGGGTCGACGAACTCAACGTGAAAGACCTCCGGAAACAGGGATATAAGGCGGTATTCATTGCCGTCGGCGCCCATCAGGGAAACCGCATGGGCGTCGAGGGAGAAGACGCAGGCTATGATGGCTATGTCGATGGTGTGGATCTTTTGCGGGATCTGAATCTGGGCAGGACCATTACCCCCCGGAACCGGGTTTTGATCGTGGGCGGCGGCAATGTGGCCCTTGACTGTGCACGGAGCTGTGCGCGTCTGGGATTCAAGGATGTTACCATTCTCTACCGCCGTTCGCGGGTCGAGATGCCGGCGAGCGACGAAGAGATCGAAGGAGCCCTCGAAGAGGGGATCACAATCACCTACCTGGCGGCCCCTGTGAAGATCGTGGCAAAAGAAGGCACCGTCACAGGCGTCGAATGTGTGAAAATGAAACTCGGAAAGCCTGATGAAAGTGGGCGGCGAAGGCCCACTCCCGTCAAAGGGTCCACGTTTACCGTCACGACCGACATGATCATCGCCGCCATTGGCCAGCGGCCCGACCTTCCCGCCGTGAAAGGGAAGGACGCGATCGACGTGACAGACTGGGGAACGATCAAGGCCGATCCCGGCACCTGTATGACAAGTATCCCCGGGGTCTTTGCCGGAGGTGACTGCGTAACCGGTCCGGCAACGCTGATCGAGGCTCTGGATATGGGAAACCGGGTGGCACGGAGTATCGACTGCTATCTGCAGGGCAGCAATCCTGAAGAAAGGGTCTCCTTTGCGGAGGTGGACTTGAAGGCGCAGCGGGGACGTGGGTTCGTGGTCAGAGAAGCCGCGGGGAACGTCGACTGCATGGCCGTCGGGACACGCCTTGAAGGATTTGCGGAGATCGAGGGCGGTTTCGATGCCGCCGGGGCGATGGAAGAAGCGCAGCGATGTCTGCGATGTTACCGGGTTGTTGTTTGGGAATAACGCCAGAGAGAAATGGTAAAGGTAAGGGGATAGTAAACAATGGTTACGATAAAGATAAACGGGCGTAAGGTAAAGGCAGCGGAAGGCTCAACCATTCTGGAGAATGCTCAGAAACTGAAGATAGACATTCCCACATTGTGCTACCACGGTGATCTCAGCCCATTTGGTGCCTGTCGTCTCTGTACGGTAGAGGTAAAGACAAACGGGAAATGGCAGCTTGCAGCCTCCTGCAGTACGCCGGTTGAAGATGGAATGGAAATCAATACGGAATCGGAAAATGTCAGGGAAAGCCGCCGGCAGGCGGCGGCCCTGCTCTACTACAGGTACCCCACCACCGTTGCCGTCCGGAACATGGCGGAGAAGCTGGGTGTGGCCGTATCCGATGAAGCCGTGGACGGTCATGACTGTATTCTCTGCGGTCTCTGTGTAAGAACCTGCCGCGAGGTGGTCGGTGTCTCCGCGCTCACCTTCATTGATCGGGGAAAGGGACGGGATATGGAAGAGCCGCAGATCGGCTTCGATCCTGCGGCTTGCATCGGCTGCGGTTCATGTGCCTGGGTCTGTCCCACGGGGTATGTGACGATGGAATCGACGGGCGACAAGCGGATCATCTGGAATAAAGTTTTCAAGATGGTGCCTTGTGCCGTCTGTGGGAAACACTTCGCTCCGGAGGACCAGCTGCGCTACATCAGCAGGAAAACGGGCGTTCCCTTCAGCGAATTGACAACGTGTGTGGACTGCCGATAGGGTGCGTCAATCAATATGGGGGAGGATTCCACGGATGTGCATGAAACTGAACGGAGTGGAATCCTCCACGATCAGCTCCTTAGAGATGTGGTTGGAATAGAGGATGTATCGGCGGATGAGCCGATGTTCCGATTGTACAAAATGTTCTCCCTCACGATAGATGTCGAGGGCTTGCCTTACAAGGAGAGACCGCCTATAAGAGAAGGCAGCCCCCGCTTATCGTTATGGTTTGGCCCGCCATCATGTCCGACTCTTCCGATACCGGGTAAAGAGCAAGAGAGGCTGCATCGTCCGGTTCGAGGAACTTATTCAGGGGAGATTTCTGCAGGTACTCTTCCTTGGGCTCTTCGACGGATATCACTTATGTTTCTGCGTGACGGGCGGATGATCCGACGACCAGATCCGTATTTACCCGCTACGGGCTACTGTGAAAGCGCTGTAACCATTGCGATAGACGTTGATCTCCTCATGGTGGAGTGCGCTTTCAAGAGCGGTGAGAACGCGGATAACTGGTTTCACCTCAACCCGGAGACCGGGTCCGGGAAAACGGCCGTAACGATTCTTGCTGAACGTCGAGTGGTCGGGACAAACTAAACCCACAAAACCACCGATAGGCAAGGTTCAAATGGACTTCCTGGCAGAGTCGTCGTTCCGAGGTGATTCCATATAAATATCCGATGATCATCATGCGTATCAGCACTTCGGGATCGATCGATGGGCGGCCGGTGTGGCTGTATAACCCTTTGGTCTTCTCATGAACACACGAAAAATCAATCAGTCTGTCTATCTTACGCAATATATGGTCTTGCGGCACCAGCTCTTCCACCCGAACGTAGGTGAATAGTGGTTCCTCCTGTCGCTTCCGTCCTTTCATGTGAGTGCCTCGCGTGAGTTGGAATATGTGCATCCACTGCGTTTATCGATGATCAATTTAATCACGAAGGCCCTGCAAAAACAACCCGTTTCTTTATGAGTTTTTCAACAGCCTGTACATTCTTGACATTTTCAACTCTTCTTTAATATACCCCACTTGCCTCATCAAGCCCGTATCTTCCTTCATTCGCTGTATCACGCGCCGCGTTGCCTGGGATACCCCCGATTCGCTTA
>Ga0272441_10004295_pt1 | contig 26062 bp, 26 predicted proteins | sample SSMProp6N_FD_193582 | JGI IMG/M metagenome (GOLD analysis project Ga0272441, IMG submission 193582) | Marine sediment archaeal communities from Little Sippewissett salt marsh, Falmouth, MA, United States - SSM-Prop-6N | ecosystem: Environmental > Aquatic > Marine > Wetlands > Sediment ...
CCCTATCGTCCACGGCCCCGCGGATTGCGCGGGCGCGATCGGATCGGTGTCGTGCCGCTCGAACATGGCGAGGCCGAGCCCGTCCCGCATCTGCAGGTGCAAGCGCGGCGCAGCGTGGGGCTGTGCCGGGAATGCGGTGCATCCGATTTGGTTCGGGCGATAGGGTTTCGGGCCGGCCAGCCGCTCGATGGGGGAGGCGGGTGTAATATTCAAGAGTGCGTCCGGATGCCGGGTCCGGCGCTCGAGCAGGACGGCGGCCGGTACGGGCGGACGTGACAGGAACCGAGCCCCTGCATAGTCGTCCAGCGACAGGCGCGCGGATCCGTCTTTCTGGGGCAGGGGAAACACGCGTGGGTCCAACGCGGAATGGCCCGGGGTCAGGCCGGCGCGAAGCAGGCACACCTTCGGCGGCCGCGGTTGCGTTGCGGGCAACACCCGCGGGTTGCCGCCAGAGAGACAGGCGAACCAGATCCCATGCCAGCCGACGGCCAGCAGCAGCGCGAACAGCCACGGCAACCCCGACCTGTACTGGTGCCGGCCGCTCACGGCGTGTCCTCGCCGACAAATACGGGCTGAATCGCCACGTTTACCTCGCGGATCCCCGCTTCGGCCGCCATGTTCATGACGTCCACGACCGCGCCGTGCTGCACACGCCGGTCGGCCTCAATCACGATCACAGCGTCCGGGTGCTCGTGAACCGTTTGCCTGAACGCCGACGCGAGCCCGCCCATCGTCGTGCGCTCGTCGTTAAAGAACACAACGCCCTCCTGCGTCAGGATCACGACCATCGGTCCGTAGTGCGCGCCCGCCGTGAACGGACCGGCAGGCAGCTCAATGTTCACGCCCGGCTGCAGCACGAACTTGAAATTTATCAGCAGAAACAGGCTGACCAGCAGCACAACGTCCGCCAGCGGCACGATGTTCCACGTGCCCGAAAACATCCTGCGCCGCGGCCGAAAGCGCCGCGCCAGTATGCCGAGCGGCTCGCCCGGGAGATGGGAGATGGTTGACGGGTGAGGGTTGATGGGGATCGTGTCCTTTGAAACTTGAAACTTGAAACTTGGGCTCTGCCGCAATCCACTATCCACTATCCACTATCCACTATCCACTATCCACTATCCATTCCCCCTTGAGCCTGTGAGGAACGCGAGGATTTCGTTGGCGGCGCGTTCGACGTCGAGCAGGATGGCGTCGACGCGCCCGACGAGGAAGTTATAGGCCACAAAGCTGAGCACGGCGACGATCAGGCCGGCGACGGTACTGAGCAGCGCCTGCCACATCCCGCCGGCCAGGTCGGCGGCGCCGACGAGCGGCGCGGTCTGTTTGATGGCGAGCAGCACGAATCGCATTCCCCACACGGTTCCGAGCAGGCCGAGCAGCGGCGCGATTTGAGCGGCGGTTGCGAGGATGCCCATGTTCCGTTCGAGCCGCGGGATTTCGGTGAGGCCGGCATCGAGGATGGCCTGGCGGATGACGGGGCGCTCCTTGTCGTGGTGTTGGATGGCGGCGCGCACGACGCCGGCGACGGGGCCGGGCGTGTCCTCGCAGATACTGAGTGCTTCGGAGATGCGGCCGGCCCGCAGGATATTGAAGATGCCCCTGAGGAAATCGTCGGGCTTGATCTGGGCGCGGTGCAAGTGGAAGGTGCGTTCGACGAAGACGACGAAGGCCACGATACTGGTCCCGAAGATGGGCCAGAGCAGGGGGCCGCCTTCCTGGAGCAGTGTCAGCATCTATGGCTCTCCCGGTCCGGACAGTTCAACAGCGGCTACGAGCGAAGCGCGCGCCGCGTTCCGGCGGACGCGCGTCGCACGTCTGTCGGAACAAGAAAGGTTAGTAGAACAGCAGCCAGTTTTCCAGTCGGATTTTGTTGATGCGCTCCTGCGCACTCTTGCTTGCGGGCACATCGGCCTCGACGATGCGGCGGTAGATATTGACGGCTTCCCGCCAGTTTTTGCGTGCCTCGCAGATCCCGGCGGCATACTGTGCGGCGCGCGTGAACCACTTGGCGCCGTCGAGCGGCACGCCTTGTTCGCGCAGTGCGAGGTACTTGTAGACGACCTGCTCGAGGTACTGGCGCAGGGCGGCATCGGTTCGGTCCATTTTTTCCAGGCATCGCCCGATTTTGCAGTTTGCCTGGAGCTTCAGTTCCTGTGCGGCGTTCGCGCTGTCGACCACGACGCGGTAGGAGGTGATCGCCTCTTCGTAACGTTTTCGGTCGTTCGTGCCGAGCGTGAACTGGCAATCGCCTTTGCGGAGCCAGACGCGGTCGATGAGGTAGCTGTTCGGGAATTGCTTGATAAACTCGTTGAACACGAGAATGGCGCCGGAGTATTCGGCCAGTTCGCGCAGTGCGTCGCCCTGCAGCAGGCGCGCCTCCGTGAGCATGGGGCTGGTCGGGTGTTTTTTCGCGAGCGCCGCGAACCATCCTTCGGCGGCGCGCCGGTATTCGGCCTGGTCGAAGGCCGCACGGCCGGCCCAGAAGAGGGCATCGTCGGCCAACGGGCTGTCCGGGTGTTTCCGGGTCAATTCCGAAAAATGCGACTCGGCCTCCTTGAACGCTTGCCGATTGTATTCGTACTCGCCCATGGAAAAAAGCACGTGTGCGACCCATGCGGAATCCGGCCGCTTCGTGACGAATGCGCGCCAGGTCTCCAAGGCCTTGGCATCATTGTGCAGCGCCCGGTAGCAGGCGCCGCGTCGCCACTCGGCCTGTTCGGCGTATTCGGTTTCGGGGAACCGTGCGCTGACCTCCTCGAAGTCCTGAAGTGCGCCGGCGATATCGCCGAGCCGGTAGCGCAGGATGCCGCGGCTGCAGAGGCAGTAGGGGAAGAAAGCGCCCTGCGGGTAGTCGGACATGACACGTTCGTAAGCGGAGAGTGCCTGCTGCAGGTCGCCCTGCTGCTCGCCCAGTTCGGCTACGCGCACGAGTGCGTGTTCGGCCAGGCTGTCGGTTTCATGCTGCGCGGCGAGCGCCAGGAAGGCGGCCTTGGCCTCTTTGATCTGCTTGTCCCGCGCGCGGCTTTCCGCGAGCTGGAATTCGGCCTGCGCGCGCAGTGCGGATTCGGGGAATTGCGTCAGGAACCGCGTATAGGTTGCGAACGCGGTTTTGTATTGGGCGTTGGCGAAGTAGGCATCACCGACTTTGAGCAAGGCCTTTTCGCGCTGCTCGGAGCGTGCGGGGAACAAGGAATAGGCCTTTTCGAACGCGGCTGACGCCTCCGCCTCCCTGCCCAGGTTCAGGAGCGCCCATCCCTTGCCGTAGAGCGCCTGAGCGCGTCCGTCGTCACGCGCATAGGTTTCGAGATAGAGCTGGTACTCCTTGACGGCCTGATCGTAACGGTCGGTGTTCAGGAAGTACTCGGCGAGTTCGAGCTGAATACGTTCGGCGAGCGGATCGTCGGGGACCGCCGCGATATAGGCGCGCAACATGGCGGCGCCCTCCTCGATCTGGCCGGTTTTCACGAGCAACCGTCCGAGCACGACCTGTCCTTCGTTTCGGACCGCTCGGGTGCGTGCGAGTTCGAGCCCCTTACGCATGGCGGCGACGGCATCTGCGTGTTTGCCCTGGGCCTCATCGATTTGGGCCAGCGCGTAGTGTGCGCGGGCCTGGCGATCGTAGTCGGGCGCCGGTTGTTCGATCAAAGGGTTCAACACGGCGCGTGCTTCCTCGTAGCTCTTGTGTGTGATCAGGATCTGGCCGAGCCAGAACCGGGCTTCCCGTGCCTCGGCCGGTGTCGGCGTGATGCCCACGAGTTTGCGGAACACGGTTTTGGCCTCGTCGGAACGGCCGGCCCCGAGCAGGACCTGGCCCCAGTCCAACAGGTTGGCCGCCGCCTGCGCGGAGCCGGCCTGTTCGGCGTCGAACCGTTTGAACGCTTCGAGCGCCTCGGGCAGCCGGTCGGTGTCGAGCAGGCAGCGGATCCGCAGCCGCTGCGCCTGCAGCAGGCAGGCATCGTCCGGGAACCTGGTTTCGAAGGACGCGAGCGTTTCGAGCGCCTGCGTGTAGCGCCGCGTTTCGTAGTAGGCGGTGGCGAGCCAGAACGCGAGTCCGCCGCCCGATCCGGACTTGTGTGCTTCGGCCGGCACGTTGCGCAACAGCTGGATCATCGCGTCCGGCTTCTTCTGGCCGTGCAGCGCGCGCGCGAGCAGCACGGTCCCTTCGGCCAGCCGTTCGGGATCCTTGCGCACTTTGCGCACATACGCCTCGAGCTGTTTGGCGGCCAGCTCGTAGAGCTCGTCCTCCAGCGCGGCCTTGCCGGTCTTGAGCCGGGCGGCCAAGGCTTCTTCGCGGCTGGGCCAGGCCCGCGCGTTGTCGGCGCACAGCACGGCGATCAGCGCGGCGAGCGCCGCGCTGAGCAGCGGTGAATGGCGTGCCTGTCCCGCCGCGGCCCCGCGGCGAAGGCGGATCGTGGTTCGCGTATGGTTGATGGTTCGGTCCTCGCCCATAGTGATCAGTGCCAATCCACCGATTTGACGCCCGGCAGCGCCAGGAGCTGGTGCAGCAGTCGCGGGCTGGGCCCGCGCCCTCTTGAGCGGACGACCAGGCGCAGCGTCAGCGCATCGTCTTGCTTTGCCAACGCCAGCTTCCATTGCAGCACGCGTTTCCTGCCCTTGCGCAGGACCTGCCTGGCCGAATCCAGCAATAAATCGTCGTCGCCCGACGCGCTGGCCTTGATCGTCAGTTCGTCGTAGGAGACGGGCAGGATCCCGCGCGCGGCGAAATTGAACAGGATCATCAGGACCAATGCGATGGCCGTGGCGCCGACGCCGAGCATGAGCAGGCCCTGGCCGAGCACGATCCCGATCGCGGCCATGAACCAGATGCACGCGGCGGTGGTGAGCCCGCGCACGATGTCGTGGATCCGAATAATCACGCCGGCCCCGAGAAAGCCGACCCCGGTAACGATCCCGGCCGCGACCCGCCCGACGTCCATCTGGACGCGCACGCCTTCCGGCACGTTGGCGAGGATATCGGCGATCATTTGCGAAGCAAGCGTCAGGACCGTCGCACCCATACACACGAGCATGTGCGTGCGCATGCCGGCCGGCCGGCCGCGCTTCTCGCGCTCGAACCCGACCAGCCCGCCGAGCAGCGCGGCGAACAGCACGCGCTCGATGACTTGATATTCATAGCTCCAGATGAAAGACATGCTTTCTTCTCACCCCCGCGCACGCGTCGCCCGTTGCTCGATCCAGTCCAGGATCCGCTCCGCGACCTGCTTCTTCGACAGCAACGGCAGATGCTCCGGCTCCGTATCCGCCGCCAGAAAGATCACGCGGTTCGTGTCGGTCCCGAACCCGGAGTCCGGTCGCGACACGTCATTTGCAACGATCAAATCCAATCGTTTCGCCGCCAGCTTGCGACGCGCGTTCTCCACAATGTCTTGCGTCTCCGCCGCGAACCCGACGAAGAGGCGGTCCCCCTTGCGCGCGGCAACGGTGGCAAGAATATCCGGGTTCCGTTCCAGTTCGAGCCGCGCCGGCATCTCCTGCTTGTGCAGCTTGTGTTCGCTTACCTGTTTCGGGCGAAAGTCCGCGACGGCCGCCGTCATGATCAGCGCGTCCGACGCGTGCAGCTCCCGTTCGACCGCCGCCAGCATCTCCTGCGCCGTGGTGACCCGCACACAGCGTGCCTGGTCCGGCGGCGGCACGTTCATGGGGCCGGCGATCAGCACGACATCGTGCCCGCGCCGTACGGCCGCGGCCGCTACCGCAACGCCCATTCTGCCCGAAGACGGGTTGCTGATGAACCGTACAGGATCCACCGGCTCCCGGGTTGGGCCCGCTGTGACCAACATCTTCACTTTGGCCTTGCCTGTTACGTCCCGGTCTGCGCTTGACACCCTATCGGCCGATCTTCCACAGACTCAATAGACTCAATATCCAACAGCCAACAAGGAATATCCAATCTCCAAGGTAGATTCATCTCTGTTGGACATTGGGTATTTCCTGTTGGATATTCATCGGCCTCAGCACCGACCACCTTCCACCTTCCCCCGCACCGCCGCGAGGATCGTCTCCAAGGGCGCCAGGCGCCCGCGTCCCTTGTCGCCGCAGGCCAGATCGCCGGTGTCCACATCCACGATCGTCACACCGCGCGCGTTCAGGGCCTCGACGTTCTGGCGCGTGGCGGGATGGTCCCACATTTTCTCGTTCATCGCGGGCGCAATCACGATCGGGGCACGGGTCGCCAGCGCGGTGGCCGTAAGCAGATCGTCGGCCAATCCGTGCGCGAGTTTTGCGAGCACGTTCGCGGTGCACGGCGCGATCACGAACACGGCCGCCTCATCCGCCAGCGAGATGTGGGCGGGGCGCCACGATTCGGGCTCTTGGAACATATCGAGCGCCACCGGATTTTGGGACAAGGTCCGGAACGTCAACTGGCCGACAAACCGCGTCGCGGCCTGGGTCATCACGACGCGCACAGACCAGTCTTCTTTCTTGAACAGACGCACCAGCTCCGCGGCCTTGTACGCCGCGATCGAGCCTGTGACGCCCAGGAGCACGTGTTTGTTGTCCGGCATGCTGTGCCTCGCTGGTTGTTTGGTGCAAGATAATGCCATTCAGACAGGAACGCAAGTGAATCGGAAAGGGTATCGGCCGCGAACCCGACCGTCTTGTCTGCGAGCGGGAATGGTGCGGCCGCCTTGTGGCTGCGGCACCGGTTTTTCGGGGGCGTTGCCGGGATGATTGCGGCAGGCCGCAGCGGGTGCGCGACGTGCAGCCCTTTTTTTTGGGCCGTAGGATCTCTACAGCCGCTCGAAGCCCCGGACCATGTAGGCCTGGAGTCGGCCCGACTCGTCGGAGTTGAAGAAGGCCCTGCTCCCGTCGGGCGAGAGGAACGGATGGATATGAGCTTCCTTTTGCCAGGACGAGCGGGGCCTGGCGATGCAGGTCCAGTCGGACAGGGGCTGCTTGCCGGGCGCGCCGAGTTTGGCGACGAACACGCGGCCGCCCTGATCCCGCACATGCGTATCGGTGACCAGCCGCGCGCCTGCCCTGTCGGTGGCGAAATGGTAGAAGGCCGGGTCGGGATAGCCCCTGCTCAGGTTGTTGCGGATCGCGCCCGGCGAGTTCAGTCCGGCATGATCGGCATGCGCGACGGGCTTGCTCTCGATCAGTTCCTGCTCCTCGCGGGCCCTCTGTTTCGTGCTGGTGATCGCCCAGCCGCTCGTGCCGCGCCAGCATTGGTGGCCCTGGATGTCTTCGTTCGGATCGCGGCCCCACGGCATATCCCGGAAGTCGGTGCCGTCGTCTTTGACGACGTGGACATCGCCGCCTTTGCCGCGGCCCATGCTTGCCCTCTTGCCGGATGCAAGGGTCACGCTGCCATGGTTCTGCTGGATCAGGATGTCGCGTTTGTGCGCGTCGTCCGTCGACCGGCAGTATTGCGGGTGCACATTGCACCAGTCCGGGCCGGCCAGGATGATCTCGACCGAGCAGCCCTCGAGATCGAAGACCATCAGTCCCCAGGGCGGCTGTTCGGTTTTGCCGTCGCCCAGGAAGCAGGACAGCGCGAGCTTTCTGCCGTCGGAGCGTATGGTCGAGAGCGGGTAGACATAGCTCGGCCTGCGCGGCGGGGTGCCGATCGGCGTGTCCACCACGAGCAGGGTCCGGCGCTGTGTGCCGTCCAGGCGCACGCGGTTCAGGGCCAGGCTGCCGCCGGTCGGGTTCGTCTGGTCCACGAAATAGTAGAGGACCTGCCCGTCGGGCGAGAGTGACGGCGCGGTTGCGCCGTGCTCGCTGGTCAGCGGCTGCAGCGAACAGCCGTCCTCGATGTCGCAAAGCAGGTACTGATGGTCCGGGTTGCGCTTGCCCCCGCCGTGCGCGGAGTTCGTCCGATGCAGCACGAACCGCGCGGCGTCGGGCGTGAAGATCTGGGCCTCCATGTAGACGTGCGCGTGGGGCGCGTCGCCGTCGGTCAGTTGGATCACTTCGATGTGGCTGTTCGCGGCTTCCGGTGCGAGGTCCGGGCGTGCTTTCATGGTTGTTCTCCTGTAGATGGCAGTATAATGCTTGTCAAACGGCTTGGCCGTTGACAACCGTCGCCGGCAGCGAAGAAACGCGTGTTCCGGATCCGAATCGATAGAAGAGTACGATGGAAGAGTACGTTGGAGAGTCCCCTTTCGCGTGATTTCGCGCCCGTCCCGCCGTAGCCTCTCGGCGAAGGCGGATGTTTAGCGGACGAATCTCTCTGTGGTTGCGGCTAGGCCGCGCCGTGTCCTCCGTGGTTAAGGACTGCGTGGCGGGACGATGCCCGATCTGATCACACATCTTGGTGCGACCTATGCACTGGCCCGAAACGGCAGGCGTTGGGACGTGCGCTGGTTCTTGCTCGGCGCGATACTGCCGGACCTGGTGACGATGAGTCCGTACGTGCTGATGGACTTGGTGCCGGCGCTCGGGCGGTTGGACCCGGACTTCGCGCATTTGTGCGTGCACATGTATCACACGCCGTTCATGTGTGCGCTGCTGGCCGGCCTGATCGCGCTGTGCACCACGCGGTTCGCGTTTGTGTTCGGGGCCGTCACGAGCGGCGCGGTTCTGCACCTGTTCATGGATCTTTTCCAGAAGACGGCCGACGGCGGCGTGTTCTTCTATCCGCTGCGCATTCGGAGCACCGCGATCGGTCTGTTCTGGTACGGCGAGTGGTGGACCGAGCCGCTGGCGCTGTTGCTGCTCGCGCTGGTGCTGTGGCTCTGGCGCCGGGACCGCGGGCGGATACCCGCGGTCGGGTTCCAATTCAGAGCAAATCGCAAGCTCCGGCTGATCCCCCTGTTCCTCGTGCCGTTGCTGGCCCTGCCGCTGCTGACCCGGCAAGCCGCATACCACAGCAACGTCAATGCCCGCAGGTTCCTGCACGAGCCCGCTGCGTTCGAAGGCAAGCCGGTCGGCCTGTCGGTCAGTGAGGTCGTCGCGGTGAACGCACGCGACTATGTCCTGCGCGAAAGCGGGCTGACCGCGCGCGTGGCGCGTGTGACCGGGCTCGCGCTCGAGGCCGGCGACTGGGTCTCCGTCAAAGGCGTCTACCACGCACCCGCGATCGTGCCGCACACGGTCTATAAACACAAGTACACGACCAAGGTCATGCTTTCCGGCGCCGGCCTGCTGCTGCTCGGCCTGCTCTGGTTCACCTGCCCGCGCCGGGACTGAACGGCGACTGCCTTGTCTATGGGGGCATTCATGTAATTGCAGCCGATGTCGGGATGCCCTCCTTTGCCCTCCCTACGCGGGGTCTAGCACGACTGGGGCTGCGTATATCCCAAGATCCCACGCACGGCCTGAACGTAGTCCCGTGCCTTTTCGAGGCTTTCGCGGGCTTGCTCTTCGGGCACATGTCGTGTTTCCCCGTAATCGGCGACACCGCGCAGCTCGAACAGCCAGTTCAACGCGCGCCCGTGCCTCTTGTCCAGCTTCTGCGTCTTGACATACAGGCGGTGTACCGCCGCGATGACGCCGCTGTGCTTGCCGAACTCCTCATTCGCGGACAGAACTAGCGCCGTGGATGCGTGGAAGGCCGCGTAATAGGCGCGCGATGCGGCGAAGTCCCAATGCTCGTTTTCGAGAAGTTCGCCGGCGGCCTCCAGCGACTCCGCCGCTCGCGCCAAATTCGCTTCGATTTCCGTAGCGCGCTCGGTTGTCATACGGCGACGCCCTCACGTCTGGCGTTGCGGTAGAGCTGCAGCGTTCCCGCTTCGTACTCGTCGACCGCTGCGGGCTTGGCCGAGATCAGACGATCGCATCGAAGCTGAACCGGATAGAGAAGATCGGTAATCGTTTGCAGCTCGACGAAGTGATCAAAGCGGCCGGACAACAGAACCAGCAGATCCAGATCACTGTCGGGCCCAGCCGCGCCACGCGCTTCGGATCCGTACAGAACGACGCCTGCGAGCCGCGGCCCGTAGTGCCCGGCCAGGATCTTGCGGCATTCTTGTTCGATTCCTTGCACCGTGTGGCTCCGAGATTACTGCTGCAATTATAGGGAAGGGCCGCCACAGTTTCCAGCCGTTTCTACCGGCTTGCTTCCGTTGTGGGCTTCCGTTGTGGCTTCTTCCGTTGTGGCTTCGCCACGGCTTTCCCCTGTGAATGAAGGGCCATACGCTTCTTCTTGGCCAGAAACACGTCCTTAGAGTGCTGATTTGGACCAGGAATCAGCCACGTAAGCAGACGGCGATTCTCGGACAACCCAGGTAGCCTCTTGTTCGCCCGTATCCACGGGATACTCGTGGAATGCTGCCCGGAATCGGTATTGCTTCTTGGCCTGCTCGACGTATTCCCGGCTACCCACGGCCAGCCCCTCAGTCCACATTGGCTGCCTGGCCAGCGATCGACGGGTGATCGATTCTTGGACCCGCTCGGCGTGCAGTCGGGCAAGACTCTCATCGTCAGGCACATCCAGATGCTGGCGCAGTCGCGCCCTGTCGATCAGTCGATAGCGCTGCCTCGCGCCGACAAGCTCGTCATATCCGCACCACCGCCATTGCTCCGGATGCTTGACCACGCCCGCGCGCACCATGTTCAGATCAACGTAGCGCAGGCAGTTGAGCAGATGCCGGCCATCTTGGATGATTGTGCATTGGTACGGATGCTCCCATACCGACCCTTCGTGTCGCTTGCGTCGATTGAGATGATGGGCCACGGCTCCCGACGGCAGATGCATCAGCTGCGCGATCGCCTCCCGCTCATGCGCGTAGGCCACCACGTGGGTGTGGTTGCCTGTGATGCAGTAGCCGAACACTGAAACCCCGTGGCGTTTGACGGCAATGCGCAACCACTCACGGTACCTCTCCCGTTCCTCCTTGAACTTCAGCAGGAACCGCCGATCATGGCAACGATGCGTCAGATGGTAGGTGTACCCGCTAAGAAGATATCTTGAGGCTCGTGGCATGCACAGACGCTACCACATCTGCTCCGCTCGTCAAACCCACGATTTCTTCCCAAAATCGGCCCTCTAAGGAACGAATCTACGCCCCTCAGGAGCAGATAAACCCCTATTTCCAGGGCCTCTCCGTGGCGAAGCCACGCTCCTCAAGCCACGCTCCTCCAAAACTGCGAGTCGTTCGTCGTGATGCTGGCCCGCGAACCGTCTCCTTGACCGGGGCTTGAATGGCTGGTATTCTGTTTTCCGCATGGAGGCCAAAATGAGTTCGCGTAAGTCACGCCCCATCAAGCTGCCGGATGCCAACGCGCGTGTGGTGGCGCTCAAATCGCTGCGCGAGCCGCGCACTGTCATCGCATCGGGCCGCAAATTCTCTGCTGTGGCGGCGAAGGCCAGGAAATCTTCTGCAGGCAGTGGCGAGGAGCCGATCTTCCTCTTCGTTCCTGACCCGAAGAAGAAGTTCATCTTCTGATGCATCGCCAGTCCTATCCCATCTCCAAGAGACAACATCCCGACGGTTCGGTCACGCGCCGCGCTTGGTTGCCGATTCGCCTCGTGAATCCGGAAGAAGACGCCGCAGTCCGAGTGTTCGCACTGCTTGACACGGGCGCTGATTCCTGCTTGATCCCGGGCGACATCACTGAGTTGTTGTCTCACGATCTGAAGGGTGACGGCGTCGAGTCCGCGGTGACCGCCGGGATCGGAGGCTATACGGTGGCGACGTACAAACACACATTCCTTCTTCAACTCCTCTCCCTCAAGACCGGCAGTGTCGTCTGGTCTTCGCCTCCTACGCTTGTGGAATGCACGGAAGCGTGTGCCGAAGAGTGCCCACCCTTGCTGGGTGTTTCCGACTTCCTCCGGCATTTCACTGTCACAGTGGACTATCCCCGAAATGCGGTCAGGCTCTGCTGGCAATAGTCAAGAATCAGAGCTGCCGTCCAGTCCGTCGGGTGGATCCCTCGTGTCGTCCCAAGGAATTCCATGAGACGGCCTTCGTGTCTTGTCAATGCGGGCATTCATGTAATTGCGGGCGATGTTGGGACGTCGCCTTTTGCCTTCCCTGGGCGGGTTTTGGCGTGGTCGGCCGTGGGCATCTCGTGTTTATGACACCGTTCGGCTAAACAGATGATGATCTCGAAATCGTCAACCACTCGCGTCGCCGTTCTCGTCAACCGACGCAGGACGCACCGAGATCGGTGAACGATAGCGGCGACGAGAACGGATCACGATTAGAGAAGACGATCCCAAAAAGGGAATCCCACGCGTGCCGTAGGTACGCGATGAATCCATCCCGTACCTGCCGACACGGGGGTTCGCGCCAGGCCCGTTTCTGCTTGAGAGAGGGCGTGGGGCAGCGTAGCATCGGTTCCGGGGAGGGACGGCGCAGGTCCTCGCTGTCCTACTGTTGCCCTGCCTTTGCAAGCGGAACCATGAGAGGAACGAAATGAAACAACCTACGCTCATCACCATCCTGATCCTTCTAGCGATCGCTTGCCTTGCGTCACCGGTCCCTGAGTTCCCGTTTGTCTATGTGACCGGCAGTGCCACCGTGAAGGTCCCTCCGAACACGGCAACGATCGAGTTCCGGATCAAGGCGACCGATCCAAGTTCGACCAATGCGTTGGCGGTCGTAGCCGAACGCAGCGCGGAGGTCCTCGATTTCCTGGCCGCGAACAAGATCACGCCCAAAGATATCATCGCATATGAAGTTGACAAGAGCACCATGAGGGAAGGCGAGCGGTTCTCGAATGGCAAGATCATCGGATACGAGATAAGTCGACTGATCTCGGTCACCATGCACGATGTAAGTCGCTATGACGACATTGCCAGACATCTCCTTGCGATGGAGAACGTGTTCTTTGTGGACACGGGGTTCGGACACACAGACCGAGAACGGCTTGAGGCAGAACTCACTACCAAGGCTTGCGCCGACGCGAGCGCGAACGCCGAAAGGATGGCAAAGGGTTTCGGAGTCGAACTGGGATCTCTGTATGCGATCTCGGAGACCAAGGATGGTTTCACTGCCCTATGGAGCGTTTTCGGCGTTGCCAGAGAGTATGTTTCGCACCATTTCGAGAGCGGTCCCTCTCCCCGCGAGACAAAGCTGCTCTTCGTTCCTTCCTCCATCACATTACGGAAGGGCGTGCACGCGCTCTTCAGAATGAAGACTGTCAAATGAGACAGCCAATTAAGATGAAGCGAACGGCCAAGACGCTGATTTGGGTATGGCACACCAATCGGCGATGCCGGTGCTGCATCATCTTTCTCGTGATCGCGTTCGCCAGCTTGCTCTCTGGTTGTTCGTCTCGCGTTCGTCGGGATTCCGGGGGCGCACTTCCTTCTAACGTGGTCAGCAACTTTGTCGTTGCCGTGCAGCGCCGAGACTATTCGGCAGCCCGCACGTACTGGAACCCAGATGCGCCCACAGACATCTTGCGCGGCGCGGGTCTGACCTTCGAGCAGTTCTGTGCAGAGCATTTCGATTGCGATGGGTTTGAACTCAGTGCGCCTTTACCGGGGAAACCAGGAATTGTACTCATTACTGTCGAGCCACAGCCAATTGGCTCCTCCAAGGGGTACACTTGCTCACTTGAGATGATCGCAGACAAGTGGGTGATCGTACATCCAAGCTATTCATACACACGGCAATCAGAACAACAAGGGCGTTTGCGTGTCCTGTCTTACCGCATTCAGAAGTTCTATGCCACGAACGGAAAGCTGCCTGCCGCTCTGGAGGAGCTCCCACCCATGGAGGGGTTCGACAATAGGCTGCACGATGCGTGGGGACATGGCTTCAGTGCGACTCAGGACGGCGACCAATGTCTGGTTGTGAGTGCTGGCAAGGATGGAGAACTCGGAACGCAGGACGATGTATCGCATGCGTTCAGCTTGTCGACGGACAAGGAGATCGGTGTCGACCCAAGCGCTCGCCTTCCGGCCCAGATCCCCGAGCCCCAACAGCGCGTATACAGCTATGCCGATGTTGTGCGCAAGATGGACGTCCTCCGTTCAGAGGCTAACCGACAGATGCCTGAGTATTCTCACAGAGTGGTACACCCGTCCCGGCCCAGCGGAGGTTTCGATCCTAACACGTACTTCACCGTGCTCGAGCATGTCTCCCTGGCCACGGGGTCAGTCCTGGACTACGTGTATTACCGGGACGGCCTCGGCGGACATCCCTGCCTCTACATCCGGAAGGCGACAGACTCGGCGCTTCCGGACTATCCAGCGTACGAGAAGGTGTACGGTGAGCACAGAATGTACGGGGATGTGCGCAGGATTCTCGACGCTCTGCAGTTGGACGGGTCGCCTGAGAGCTACTTCGAATTCGTGGTATTCGCTGAACTGGCGGGGATGTTCCAGTTGTACTGGCATTCTGCGCATCATCGTGAGATCGTCGTCACCAAGGATGACTTGGTGCGCCTTCTCGACACGTGGTGGCACACCGCCGCCAAGCCGGAGGTCGGGTCGAGGCCCTGGGGCCTTGACAAGCACCGACGAGTCTTCAACCGCATTTCCCCTGTCGATAGGTCAAAGGTGCTTCAGGCCGATCCCAAGCCCTCCGTCGAGATGGGCACAGCAAACGCGGGTGTCTCCATCATGCTGTTCTCAGAAGGAAGAGGGCTGCTCCGGCGGAAATACCGGATTTCGCGAGTGCATCCACGCAGACTCTTGGACACGCCGACCGAGGAACTGCTGCCGCACGCAGCCGTGCCCCGTTAAGGATTCGCCCATCTCCCCCCTCGCGCGCATAAATACTCCAAACCCCATCAAAGGAGGTATGCGCGATGCCGGAATTTGTTTGCCGACCCATGAGAACGAAGCCCAAGAAGGGCGAGAAGTCCGTGTATGTGAAAGGCCACATGCGCTCGAAGCCGAAGAAGATTCGGAAACGCTGTGAGTCGTTCGCCGTGATGCGGGCCAAGGGCCTGTTCAGACCGGGACTGCACAACTCCTTGATTGCCTTCTGGTGGGACTCTTGTAGAATAACGCTATCTGTGGCGGAGGCAGACGAGACAATCCGCGGGAGTCCGAACCATGACGAAACGGCGGCTTCTTCAGGAAGTGAAACGACGGCTGGTCGAGGGTTTTCATCCGGAGATGATCATCCTCTTCGGATCACAGGCACGGGGTCGTGCCGACAGGCGGAGTGACGTCGATCTTCTGGTCATCTGCGCAGGAGCCGACCGTCGCCGGGCCGAGCTGCAGCTTCAGATGGACCGCGCTCTGCGAGGACTGCGTCTGGCGCGGGATATCGTGCTCCTGACACCCGCCGAGTTCGAACGCGACCGCGAGATCCCCGGCACCATTGCACGCCCGGCCTGGCGGGAAGGCAAGATCCTCTATGAGCACGCCGCGTGAAGAGATCCTCAAGCAGGTCCGCCGGTGGATGCGCTACGGCGACGAAGACCTGCGGCTGGCAAAAGGCGCGCTCTCGCTGAAACCTTGTCCCTATCGGCTTGCAGCCTTTCACGCGCAACAGTGCGCGGAGAAGTACCTGAAAGCCTATCTGTTGCATGAAGACATCGACTTCGCATACTCCCACAACATCTCCTATCTTCTCGAACTGGCTGCAGAAAAAGCACCTTGGGGCGACAAGCTGGCCGAGGCGGACCGCCTGAGCCGCTTCGCCGTCACGCTCAGATACCCGGGCGAGGACAGCCGTGTGACCCGGTCCGAGACGGAGCTCGCAATATCGCTTGCCACCAGCGTGCGGCGTGAGGTGCGGCGGGCCTGCAAGTGACAGCTTGCCCAGGCATGGGGCGGAACACTGTCTTGTCTATGGGGGCATTCATGGAATTGGGGCGGATGTCGGGACGGCGTCTTTTGCCTGCCCTGTGCGGGGTTTACGCGTGTCTGGGGCCGGGCATATCTTGTTTATGACACCGATGGGGGGTTAGATTGTTCCGTCACGGGACGCGACGAGAAAGCGCAGTATCCTGGGCGAGCAATTCAATATCCAACAGCCAACAAGGAATATCCAACTCCCATGGCAGGCGCAATCGATTTGGGTGTGTCTTGGCGGCAGAACCTTGCTAGTCTGTGTTGCTTCGCGGCGAAGTGATGAAGATGTACCAGAAGGCCAGAAACCGGATTGTGGGATCGGTGCCCTAGGGAGGCAAGGTTGAGGAAGTCGATACAACGGGTATTAAGTGTATCGGCGATCGTTGCGCTGTGCTGGGGCTGCGCGTCGACCGCATCTGCATCGGACACAGGGCTTGCGGATGGGTATGCCGAGCAGGCAGCAGACTTGGGAAAGCGAGGGCGCTATTCCGAAGCCGCACAAATGTTCGAGAAAGCCGTTGAGGCCGAGAGAGCGACCGAAGATCCGCGGTTGTCGGCGTTGGCCGATTGGCTGAGCTCGAAAGCATTCTGTCTCTACGAACTCGGTCAGTACGACCAAGTGATGAAGGACTTGCAGGATGCGCTGACCATCAATAGGAAGTTGGGGCGAGAGGAGGGAGTCGCCAGAGGCCTAAACAATATCGCAGCAATCTGTAGATCCCGAGCACAGTACAGTGAAGCCCTTGGATATCTGCACGAAGCATTGGCCATCAATCAGCGGCTCAATCGGGAATCCGATGTCGCTAAATGCCTGAAGAACATAGGAGTGCTTCACATAGCTTTGGGCTCATACGACAGGGGGATCAGAAGGCTCAAGGAAGCATTGGCTATCAACAGAGCGGCGGGAGCGCACGGCGGTGTGGTGTCTTGCCTGAAAGGCATTGGCGGAGCATGTGAATCTCTGGGGCGACTCGCCTATGCAATGGCCGCGTACGAGGAGGCGGTGGCCGTCAGCAGGAATCAGGGCAGGATAGGCGACGAGGCCGCCTGCCTCCGAAGCATCGGATCGATCCACGAATCCTTGGGAAGACCTGACGAGGCCCTGCGGGCCTATCAAGAGTCTCTGGCAATCGAGAGGAGAGAAGGGAGGGAAAATGAAGTCGTTGTCTGCCTGAATGGTATCGCCCGAACAGAGGCCTCTTTGGGGCGCTTCGATGAGGCGCTGCAGCGATACCAGGAGTCCCTGGGGCTCGGAAGGAAGTTGGGCGCTGAGCGGGAGGTGGCTGCGTCTCTTGCTGGTATGGGAGCACTTTTCAGAAGCTTGGGGGAAGAACGGGACGCCGAGAAGAGCTTCTTGCAGGCTCTGACCATCAGTAGGACGCTTGGCAGGGAAGGCGACGTGGCGGCATGTCTGCGGAATCTCGGATCGATCTACCAGTCGTGGGGCCGACCTGCCGATGCGCTCAAGAACTATCGGGAGTCCTTGGGCATCGAGAGGAGGCAGCGGAGAGAGAATGAAATCGGCGTTTGCCTCAGCAGCATCGGGAGCATTCTTCTGTCTCTGGGACAGACCGCGGAGGCTGTTGAGAGTCTTCAAGCAGCGATAGGGATCTTCGGCAAACTCCACGGTATAGCCAAGGGCCGCATCGCTGGCGTCTCCTCTCGGTACTTGGCTCCGGAGATCAACGCCCTCCAATTGCTTCTGTTGGGATACGTGAGGCAAGGCGATGCAGAACGTGCACTCCAGACGGCCGAGGTCGCTGCCGGGAAGGTGCTGGAATCGGAGATTAGCGGGATGCCTGTTCGTCACGTTGCACAAGAAGCGGACGTGGATGTCTGGCAGGAGGCCGTTCCTGGAGGTACAGCAATGGTCAGATTCGCCAACATGCGGCGTGACGAATCTGTCCGTATTGTCATCAGCCGGAATGGACTCGATGTTGTGGAGGTCCCGGCCACATCATTCCTCGAAAGTGTCGAGTCTTCATATGGCAAGGCAATCGCTGCCCTCGCGAACGAGACCAGGCGCGTGGTCGAGAGCAAGTCTCCGGTGGTCGGGGCTGTTTCGTTCGAGAAAGCTCAGAGCGCCCCATGCCGTTTCACTGCAGTTCTTATCTACTACCGCCATCTTCTCTCCATAGCGCACAAGACGCGAGAACAACAGGCCGCCATGGTGGATATCGCGAAGCGACTCTATACTTTCCTTTTTGGGCAAGTTGAACGACAGATTGCAGGAAAAGAAGCTCTCCTGATCCTTCCCGGAGGGATCCTCGGGTACCTACCTTTCGAAACTCTTGTGACGCCAGATGGGAAGTACTTGGGGCACAGGTGTCGGATCACATACGCCCATTCTCTGGGTATCCAGGAACGCATACGGAAGAGGAAACCCTCCGGGTCCCGGCGCCCGGTTTTTGCCGTTGGCGGGGCCGTCTACGCAAGAAGGGGCAAGCAAGAGAGTCGCGGCGCTGCGAAGCAAACGAAGGGAGGCAGTCGTCACGAGTCGGACGGGCACGTGACCAACAGGCGAAGTGGTGTTCTCCGAGACTTCTATGCACAGCTCAAATATGACCAATGGGGAGAATTGGCTGGCAGCTTAGACGAAGCGGAGGAAGTATCCAGGCTGATGCCCTCGGGACGTCTCATAAAGGGCGAAGCCGCCTCCGAATCAACCATCAAGGCCTTGTCCGCGTCAGGAGAGTTATCGAGATACGGGGTGCTACATTTCGCGACTCACGGAATCGTTGTTCCGGAAATCTCTCGACTGTCTGCGGTGGTTCTGTCCCAGGGCGTGGATGCGACCGAGGATGGCTACTTGTCGGCACGGGACATCGCTGGACTGGACATCAATGCTGATTTCGTCTGCCTATCTGCAATCCAGACGGGCACGGGCGCTATCTACGATGGCGCAGGCATCGCCGGCCTAACGCAGGCATTTCTGCTGGCTGGCGCGGACGGGGTCTGTCTTTCTCTCTGGCAGGTTGATGCCGAGCCAAGGAGGCTATTCATAACTGAGCTGTATCGAACCGTACTCAAACAGGGAATGACCTATGCTGAAGCGGTCGCGGACACGAAGCGCAGATTTGCCCGTGGCGACTTTGGCGAGCAATACAGGGATCCCCGCTACTGGGGTGCGTTTGTCTACTATGGGAAATGAGAGTGCGCAGGCCTGACATCAGATCAAGCATTAGCGAAGCTCACACGTGAAGAGGACGTAGCCAAGCGCGCTTCCGCCCATTCCCCCCCTCTCGCGCATAAATACTTCAAACCCCATCAAAGGAGGTATGCGCGATGCCGGAATTTGTTTGCCGACCCATGAGAACAAAGCCGAAGAAGGGCGAGAAATCCGTGTATGTGAAAGGCCACATGCGCTCGAAGCCGAAGAAGATTCGAAAGCGCTGTGAGTCGTTTGCCGTGATGCTTGCCAAAGGCCTGCTCGATTAGGAGTTTGCTGTGTCGAAAGCCGTTGAATTTGTTGAGAAGCTGATCAAGAAGACCGAGGAAGGTGAAATCGAGTGGCAACGAGGGCCGACTCCGGGATTCATCGTGACCCGGTTTGATTCCGTGACGTTAGTACTCTATCCGGTACCGGCCCTCGCCAAGCACGATGCTGTCCGTTACATCCTCCGCATGCGGAATGTGCGCGGCACCGTGCTGGATGAGATCGATGATTGGGAACTCGCCGAGGAAGCCGGGCACAAGAAAGATTCCCCGCACGTGATCGATCTTTATCGCGCGGCCCGGCGCTCGGCGACCGGTGCACTCGAGGTCATGCAGGATATCATGGCTGGGCTCAAGTGATGCGCCAGCCCGAGAATCTCCGTTCTCTCCCTTGATCCCCGGAAAACCTGTATGATCATAGGGATTCCGCGAGAGAACCCGCGAGACACGCGTCTCCCCACGTTTTCTCGCGTGTGAATCACGTGATCTCGCATGCGGATTCCGGGGGATTCCGGCGAGATCGGTGTGACTGCCGGAACTCCCCTGTTTTCCTAAGAAATCCGCCCTTTTTCAGTGGCAGTCCACCCCGAAAGCCAATATATTTCTATTAAGAGAAACGTTCGTTTTGGTTGCCATGAAATCAGCGCGAAGAACAGTCGAGATCCTTAAGGAATCCGAGGGCGGGAGAAACCACGTTTGATTTGACCCGGAGGGACACAATGAAAAGAGTCGTGATCTACTCGCGTGTTTCCACAACTGACCAGGAAGTCCAAAATCAGACCGATCAACTGCGTGAATTCGCACGGGATCATCAGTGGGAAGTGGTCGATGTGATCACGGACGTGAGCTCCGGCGGGAAGTCCGCCAGCGAGCGCGACGGTCTGAACACTGTGTTCACGCTGGCTCATCAGCGCAAGTTCGATGTGCTGCTGTTCTGGTCGCTTGATCGGCTGAGCCGGGAAGGCTCCCGCAAGACCATCGAATATCTCACGCGTCTGGAAGGCTACGGTGTCGATTGGCACTCGTTCACCGAGCAATACCTCAGCAGTATGGGGCCTTTTGCGGACTGCATCATCTCCCTACTCAGCACGCTCGCAAAACAGGAGAGAATCCGGATTTCGGAGCGAACGAAGGCCGGGCTTGAGCGCACGCGCAGGGCGGGCACCCGCCTCGGGCGGCCGCGAACATCTCCGAAGGCTATTGTAAGGGCGGCGAAATTACGCGCTCAGGGCCTGACGTTCAGGCAAATCGGTAAGCGCATGGGACTCACGGCGGCTCGGGCACATCAGCTCGTGAAATCTGCGTGATGCGCGGTACCCGGAACAGCACCAGGGTCCCACGCGGGTTCTTGCCGGTTTCTCTAACGACGTTTCCGTCGCCGTGTTGTCGCACGCTCGCGGCGCCTTAAGCCACCGACTCCCAGACGTGTGCGGATCATGTCCGCAGCCTCATCTGACATGCTCGGTACTGACCGAATGGCCTCTTCAACGATCTTTGCGAATTGCCTCTTGGTCATCTTGCCTTTCACCTCCCTTCTATGATGATCTGTTGCCCGTCATTGATCCTCGCCACGGGACGCTTTCGCTGCCGTTTCCTTGCGATGCTCGGCCAGCAATCTCGCGCGGGCTTCATCGTCGAGGTCCAGATCCTGGTCGACTAGTTCCTCGAAGGTCATCGGCGGTGGCACCGGCCCGGTTTCCAGCAGGTGCCGGATCGGCGTGAACAGTCTCCGCAGTTCGGGCGGTAATGGACGTGTCTTCCTCATTGTGCGTACCTTCTTCCTTTCGCTATTCAGCAGGGCACTCGGCTTTGATATGCCGCTTGTGCTCCGCTATGCCGTGTGACGGATGTTGAACAGCGTCCCGACATGCTTGACGACGGCATCGGTTACGCGCGTCTTCCCGTAACTCCTCTCTCGTCATCTTGCTTCCTCCTCCCGAGCTCAGGCCCGGTTCGCTATGCAGACACGCGAAGCCCGTCGTGCGGGCACAAGCGTATCCTACGTGGTGCGGAGGTCTGTGGAGTACCGTGGGAGTGATCGCGTAGGCAAGCCCTTCGGTCACTGTTCACAGTTCCGCGCCGTTCAGACGGTACGGAACATCTCACCAGTGACCGTCGGTCGTGTCCGGACGGGAACCGGAACTCACCAATGCCCGCAGGACAGTTTTACTATATCACGCTATGGGTAATGTGTCCAGTGACTGATGTGAATTAGACGAAAAAAGTTGCAGAGAATGAATTGTTTTTAGCGCACAACGGAAATCTGTGCAAAACGACCGACCGGGGGTAGATATCTTCTCGGAACGTGCTATGGTAGAACCACAGCCCCGAAATCCAACCTCGTAGAGGGCAGGGTCGGCTGTCCCTGTCCTAACCGACACCGCAATGCCGCTGGGCGGCATTGCCGGCCAAGCGCCGCAAGTAGCGGCCGTCGAAATCACCGCATTACATGAGTCTGAGAGACCCGCCCACAGCGGGTCTGACGACGCGGCCGTCACCGGCTGCGTTACGATGAAAGGAAACGACAGATGAAGGAAAGCATGGAGCAGAAATTCAACAAGGAAGTGGAGGCCGTTTGGGCTGAAGTTGGCGAAGCACTCGTAGCAACTGGCCGGACGTGCGAGGAAGCCACACAGCTAGTTCGGCTGTACACATTGTGTATGGAGTGGCCTGCGGAGGCGTTGCGCGATGTGATGCACAGGGCCACCGAGAAGAAGAAAGCAGCGTGGCGGGAGCGAGGAGAAATTGGTGGGCACGACATTTGGTCTTTCGACGAGTGGCTCGCCGGCTCCGGTCCGCGAACACGCCAGGAGACGATCGATCTGTTCCACGCAATTGCGAACGAATGCGCCCACGGAGACTACCTGACCAAACGCCACGGCACGATGCTGTTTGTCCAGCGATACGGATCGCGGAACTACGGGCGTTTGGTTTCGCCCAGGGAGATTTGTTTCGTTCTAACGAATCTTAGAAGGAGGTTGAATGATGAAGATTGAGGATTTTCTATCGAGGTTGCAGAAGGTTGCGAAGACACAGGAGGGCTGGACGGCGTGTTGCCCGGCCCATGACGACGACAAGCCAAGCCTGACCGTCAGCAAAGGGGCAGATGGACGTATTCTTGTGAAGTGTCACGCGAACAGGGGCTGTGCCGAGCAGGACATCTGCAAGGCCCTAGGGCTTGAGGTCAAGGAACTGTTCCCGGTGCCGCGAGCGGGCACATACACGGGGCCGCTCGTCGCCGCATATGACTACGAGGACGCTGAGGGAAAGCTCCTGTATCAAGTGCGCCGCTTCGAGGGGAAGGTCTTCAAGATGTGTCGGCCTGACCCGGAGAACCCGGAAGACGTGATCTGGAACGTCAAGAACGTACCACGTGTTCCCTATCGACTCCCTGGTCTGGTGACTGCAATAGCGCAACAGCGGCCGGTGGTCATTGTCGAGGGCGAGCAGGATGCGGATTCGATGGTTGACCGGCTCGGCCTCGCTGCCACCTGCAATGCGGGCGGCGCGGGAAAATGGCCTGCGTCGTTTTCGCAATACCTATCCGGTGCCCCACAGGTCGTGATCGTTGCCGACAAGGACGAGCCCGGACGGAAGCACGCACATCAGGTCGAATCCCGGATTCGCGGTGTGGTTAACCGCCTCGTGACAGTAGAACTTCCCGACCGCGCCGGGCACCCCGTCAAGGATGCGAGTGATTGGATTGCCGCCGGTGGCACGATGGACGAGTTACAGCAAATCGTTCAGGACACGGCGGCGAAGGCTGAGCATAAGCCGCCTGATAGGAAGGCAAAGCCAGAGGTCATTCTCCCTGGTGGTGAGTTCACTGTCAGTCAAGCCGCCACCGCGCTTGGTGAGTTGCTCGGCAAGACCGAGTCGTACTATCTCCGGGCGGGTCAGGTCGTCAGTCTGTCTGAGCAAGGTGAGGACAGCACGACTCTGCGAGATGTCCATCCCCTCGAGCTGGTGACCGCCTTCGAATCCGTGGCCCGCTTGGTCAAGGTGTCGAAGAGGAAGGACAGTACCGAATTCAAACCTGCTGTCTGTCCCGGGACGACTGCACAAAGCATCTACCAGGCACCGATCTTTCGCCGCTCGCTGCCGCGCATTGCGCTGATCACACCGTGTCCGGTGATAACCGAGAAGGCCGACGAGGTCGTTGTGGTGCGAGGGTATGATCGCGACCTCCGTGTGCTTGCCGGGGGAGAGATGCCGATTGATATGGACGTGGGCGAGGCTCAGAAGCTCCTGAGGGGACTGCTGGTCGATTTTCGGTTCACCTCGCCCGGTGACGAGGCCCGCGCGCTGGCTGCGTTCATTACACCTGCGCTCGTCTTTGGTGGACTGTTGCGGGGACGGGCACCCATGGACCTCTGCGAGGCTAACGAGAGCCAAGCGGGCAAAGGGTACAGGGCCAAGCTGCTTGCGGCCATATACAATCAACAGGTCGTGACGATCACTCAGAAGAAATCCGGCATCGGAGGGCTCGGCGAAATGATCACATCCGCACTGATCAGGGGCCGAAATTTCGTCTGCATCGATAATGTCCGCGGGCGCATCGATGTGACGCTTCTCGAGAGTGTTCTAACCGAAGAGTGCTTCATGGTCCGGGGCGCGTACATGCCGGAGACCGAGATGGATCCGCGCAAGAGCATCATAATGATGACCTCGAACAAGGCAGACCTGACGATGGATCTGTTGAAACGATCCAGTTGCGTATTGATCCAGAAAGGGCTTCAGGCCAGGGAGTGGAAGAGTTTTCCTGAGGGGGACGTGCTCGATCACGTGCGGGCCAATCAGCCTCTATATCTTGGCGCGGTGTTCTCCGTCATCCGGCATTGGTTCGACAACGGCAAGCCAAAGAGCTCGGAAACACGGCATGACTTCCGCGAATGGGCTCGGGTTCTGGATTGGATCGTGCAGAACGTGTTCAAGACGTGTGCGCTGTTGGAGGGACACGAGCAGGTGCTCCAGCGAATCACCACGCCAGCCCTGAACTGGCTGCGCGATGTTGCGCTCGCCGTTATCAAGGCGGGAGAAGATGGTAGATGGCTTCGAGTGGCTCGGATCGTGGAACTGATCCGTGATGAACCGGATATCGAACTTCCCGGCCTCGTCGGAGATCGTGCCATGGACCCGGGCGATCCTGCGCGAAGCATCAACGGTTCGACCGGGAAGAAACTGAAGAGCTGCTTCAAGCACGGGAAGAGCGTCCACGTGGATTCCATGGAGATCGAGCGGAAGGTGGCTTTCGATGAAGATGTGAAACGCGAGATCAGTTCATATCGTTTCGGAGGGCCGGATACGGTGGATCACGGGGCTCTATGGGAAGAAACCTGATCAGGAGGATACGGCGAGTGGATTGCATAGAGATTCTGCGAGGAGAAGCGAGAGTCCCGGTGAATCCTGGAAATCCTGGAATCCTGGTAAGTGGAGGTTTCTATATATATGTGATCACCATGTACACGTGGAAGGAGGAGAAGAATCCATATGATATACAGACCTTCAGGAAACCAGGAATACCAGGAAAACGTGGGGTGTTGAATGAAGATAGAAGACCGTTACGTGGGAGGGTGGAAAGAAACAAAATAATCGAGGCTCTGGAAGAATCACCAAAACAACAGAGGCCCTGCAATCATCGAATAGTGTGAATCCCGGTACCGAGAGGAGGTGGTGGAATCCGGATCCGGGGAGAAACCATGCAGATTCGCGGGAAAAGCGCGTGCAGAGGGAAGAAACCCATGTGTATAGCGGGAATCCGGGCACCCAGGAGATCGGGGGTGAGGTGGTCTCATACCCGGATTCCGGAACAGATCACCGGAATCCCGCACGCGCGCGCGATTGCGTGGGTGATCAGCGCGTATGAATACTGGCCTGGGATCGCTCCCGGGTTGGCGCGCACGGAATCCCTGGTTGGCGCACTGATCGGTCCGCAGGAAGAAAAATGAAAAATCGTCATCTGGTCCGGTTGACTTTCGGCTGGACTGCCTCATACTGGGGATACAGCCTGGGATTGCGTCCCGGGAAACGTTGTTGAGAGCAAGCGCTGGTTGCTCGCTCTGATCGAATCCATGGCGTCATCGGATGGCGTCATCGGCCACAAGCCGCCATGCGGCTTTCGTACGGTTCGCGTACCGCTCAGCAGATGAGCCCTTCTCGCCTGGAGCTCTGCGGTCCGCGCGCCGATCATGATCGGAGTAGAGCAATCCTCATGGCCCCACAACGCAGAGCACGGAGGCGGCGGTCAGCGCCGGCGCGCAGCGCACCGGAGCACGGGAGGCAACTGCTCGAGCGTGTGGTCCACATCTACGAGCGCAATCTCGCGGAATGCGCCGAGGGGCGCGCATACCTGGCCGAGATCGGCATCAGCGATGAAGGTCTGATCGCGAAGCACCGCATCGGATACTGCAACGGTCGGCTGAATGAAATCCTCCCCCAGGGCGGCGATCTCCGCTCGGATCTCCGGAAGCTGGGGATACTCACCAAAAATGACGGCGAACACTTCAATGGCTGCATCCTTGTGCCCATCCTGGACATCGATGGAAACGTCATCAACTTGTATGGCGGGTACATCGAAGATCCCGCAACGCGGTATTGGACCGGGAAGATACGCCGGGATGCCTTCCTTCCCAAGGCCGAGCGCGGGCTGTGGAACATCACGGCCATCAAAACGTATTCTGAAATCATTCTCACCGGAACGGTTCTTGATGCGCTGAGTCTCGAGGTCGTCGGCTATGGGAACGTGGTCGCCACTCAAGGCACCGACGGACCGACCGCCGCCGATCTGAAACTGTTCGAAGAATTCGGTGTTCAGAAGATCATCAATCTGCCCGATGATGTACAACCCCGGCGCATGCTGGCGGAGGATGGTAGGGAAGCCCTGGCGGAGATGATTACGGCGCTCGTCGCGCCAGCCGATGCCGATGGGTCCGCCCCGGAAACGCCGGAGCAGCAATA
>Ga0272441_10004296_pt1 | contig 26051 bp, 18 predicted proteins | sample SSMProp6N_FD_193582 | JGI IMG/M metagenome (GOLD analysis project Ga0272441, IMG submission 193582) | Marine sediment archaeal communities from Little Sippewissett salt marsh, Falmouth, MA, United States - SSM-Prop-6N | ecosystem: Environmental > Aquatic > Marine > Wetlands > Sediment ...
GTCGGAAGAAGGGAAAGTAATGAAAACGGAAGTCAACACAGCTGTTTTAAATCATAACAATGCCCTTTCGAATTACCATGCTGCCTCATCATCCCTTACCGGCGAAAAAATATATATGAGCTTCCTGACAGGTATCCCGCTTGAGACTTTACTCGATAATGAATTTGATTTTTCTCTATTTTCTGATGGTTTACTCGATATTACCCACAGCAGGACGGTCCCCGATTCCATCCCATCAGTAAAAAACCTGAAGCTAAAAACGGAACTCCTCGAACAACAAATGAGGTCTGAAAGGATGAATAAGATACCGACTATTGGTTTTGAGGGCTTCCTGGGTGCAAATCAATATACTGATACTTTCGATCCGTTTGAATCTGACAAATGGTACGGAAGCAGCTACCTGGGATTTAGTCTGAGATTCCGGATACTTTCAGGGAACAGTACAATGAACAGGGTAAACCAGCTTAAGCTTGAAACACAGGGAGTAAAATCAAAACTTAATGATGAAATCCGGCTTATTAGTAATAAGGCACTCAGACTTGCCGAAGAAATAAGGCAATTAAAATACCAGGCTGATATTACAAGACAGAACATATCTCTTTATGAAGAGAACATTGATCTGAGCCGGGAGAGATATGAAGAGGGACAAATTAACGCATATGACCTGCTTGCATATGAGATAGATCTTCAGAAAGAGATCTCAAAATACAGTGAGAAACAGGCAGAACTAATTTATAAACAAATTGAGTTAATTGATATCTCAGGATCAATTTCAGAGTTAATAAAGAGTCTGAAAAAATAAAAGGCAGCTTTAATAACGATCAACAAAATTTAAAAGCACCTTGTATCAATTCTAGAATGCTATACCAATATTAATACTTATTGAATTAGTATTCTTCTTATAAGGTATCTCATCGGAGAAATTCGCATATTCAAGCTTTTGCAATTCATATGCAAAACCTCCAAAAACTGCAAACCTTTCTGAAAGATTGATCCAGAGACCTCCGGTTGCATGGAAATACAATCCTTCAGCTTTGTTATTTGTTGTATCGCTGTCGAATCCCTGTGAACCACCTATGCCTATTCCAAGATAAGGAGTAAATGTCTTTGATGAGAAGTGTGTTCTTACGTCAAGAAAAACTGGTATCTGCACATCGCTCGATACAAGATGCCAGTCGGGATGCTTTGATGGTTTATCATAGTATTTCCGTACTCCTATTCCGAGTCCTATTGAGGTATTCTTTATATTGAAAGCATTGATGAAATTGAACCTGAAGTTATTCATCCCATATTCACTTACTCTTAAGGCATAACCTATTTCGATTATTCCGCGATACCATTTCCCATGACTTCTGCCACCTGATGACTGGTAGTAATTCTGTACAACAGGAAAATCATCATATTTCTTCTCTGGAACAGTTTGGGTTACCGGCTCTTTCTGAGTCTCCTCAACAGGCTGCAGTGCAATCTGTGCCGGAGGTCCCTGTTCAGGTTCAGGCAAAGGTTTCCGTTCAGGGATGGGTGCCGGCTGAGTTACAGGAACTGTTTGCCTGCGCTCAGTAACGGTTGTCTGCGTCTGCTGTGATGGTTGTTTAGCAGGCTCCGTGCGTCTTTCCCTGGTTACTATAGTGGTTTTTGTTTCCTGGGGAGCTTGTGTTACCGGCTGTTTTGTTGAGGATATTGTCCGTCTGCCTGCTCCTACAGTGGTTTGAGTATCCCTTTCCTTTTCTCTGGCAGGTTGAGTTACGGGTCTGGTCTCAGTCCTTGGAGGTGTTGGAGCTTCATCAGCAACTCTTTCAGGTTGATCTACAGTTTCTGCGACCGGTGCAGTTGGTTTTGCCTTTGGTTCAGGTTCCGGTTCTGGTTCTGGTTCCGGGACAGGTTCTGCCACCGGAGCAGCTGGTTTTGCCTTTGGTTCCGGTTCCGGTTCGGGTTCTGGTTCCGGGATAGGTTCAGCTACCGGTGGAGCTTCAGTTACAATAACCGGAGGTGCCTCCTCGGCAACTTCGGCAACTGGTTCCTGAATCTCTTCAGCTACAACAACTACCGGCTCCTCAACTATTGGTTCAGCTTCCTCAACCACTTCGGCAACTGGTTCCTGAATCTCTTCAGCTACAACAACTACCGGCTCCTCAACTATTGGCTCTGCCTCCTCAATAACTTCTTCCGCTGCCTCTGCTATTTCTTCCGGAGCTTCAGCTGCTGCAACAACTGGTTCCTCAACTACCTCAGCTACCTCCTGGACTTCCTCTGCAACTTCCTCTGCTTCTTCTTCAGGAGCCTCTGCTACAACAACCACCGGCTCCTCTTCTTCGACAACTGGTTCTGCTTCCTCTGCTTCTTGTTCCTCTGCAATTACGATTGGTACTTCCTCAACTGGTTCAACTTCTTCAACCTCTTCAACCGGTTCCTGAACTCCCTCAGCTACCTCCTGGACTTCCTCTGCAACTTCCTCAGCTTCTTCTTCAGGAGCCTCTGCTACAACAACCACCGGCTCCTCTTCTTCGACAACTGGTTCTGCTTCCTCTGCTTCTTGTTCCTCTGCAATTACGATTGGTACTTCCTCAACTGGTTCAACTTCTTCAACCTCTTCCTTGTCTTTATCCGATCCTCCCCTGTGTGCTATCCGTTCAAATACATAAAAATAAACCGAATCATTTACAGGCAGAGTACCAGAGATATATTCTACCGGAAACTTCCAGTACCCATTTCCTTCTATGAAAACGTCGGTAATATCAAATACATTTATATTATCTCCTTCCAGTTCGACGAGTGTTACCCGTCCCCTTCCGGTAGCACCTGTTTCTTTGTCCCAGGTCTCGTACCAATTTGTCTGGTCTTCACCTTTTATATCATTCTTATCTACAATAATATATGTGACCAATGATATATTCTTATTATTATATCTGAAAATGCCATCACCCGGATCACCAGCATCGGTGATAGAGCTGAACTTGTATCCGATACTTCTTTTTACCCCAGATGCTCCCGGCGTAATCTTAGTGTCCTGATCCTTTTCCTTTTTCCCTTTTTCACTGTCATCTTTCTGGGCATAAGAAACAGTGGCAATAAGAAAAACCAGCATGAAGAGAATTATCCTTTTCATATTAAATATTCCTTTTTTGTTAGTTCCGGGTCTTACTCTCGTAATCCCCTTTATTTACTCCATTTATTCAGGAGGTATTCCGACATAAGCACATCATAAAAACTATAAAGTGCCCAGCCTGTAACACCCTCCGATTGTTCATCATGTAGTTTCTGAACTGCAGCAGTCATCTCAGGAGTTTCTGCATCAATAGCATCTATGCTGTTCAATGCAAAATTCCTGTCAGTCATGCTAAAGTTTACGGTATCGCTGAGAATATTTATATAAGCTTTTATTGCTGCATCCGTTTCGCCCAGACCGTATAATGCTTCTGCTGCCAGGGTTGCCACTGAACCTGACTCATCATATGCCGCTTCAAGCAGATCAGGAATTGCTTCCCGGGCATCATCTTTCAGGATCAGCAACCCTGTTGTTCCCCAGTAACGCATCGCACTGTTATCATTTTTCAGGTATCCGATAAAATCATCCAGGTTCTCAGTACCCCCCAGAACAGCAAGATCAGAGGCTTCAATAAGTTCCCCGAAGGGACATTTTGATGATCTCACATAATCATACATGGACTGATCACCAGCTAGTTTAATATATTCTGTTTCAGGGATAACAGCCACATCTCTTGTTTCTATTCTCCAGTTATCCAATGCATTACGCATTCTGTCGAGCACATCTGTATATTTGGGATCAGCTGCCAGGTTATTTATCTCCCAGGGATCATTTTCCACATCATAGAGTTCTTCCACAGGTTTTTCGAGAAAGTCTCTGCTCTGTACTTCATTAGTCTGTCCTGCCTTAAAGGCATCTTCCCATGATTGTGCAGAAGGCGCATTGAAAAGGTAATGAAGATGCTGCATAGGGATACGGAAAGGCATGTAATTCCTTATATAACGATATTTCTTGTTCCTCACAGCCCGTACCATGTCATAACGCTCATCCATACGCAGGCGTGACGTGAATACATATTCCGGATCCTTAGTTTTTTGTTTTCCGAGGAATGCATTTCCCTGAACATAATCCGGTACAGGAACACCTGTAATGCTTAACAGGGTAGGCAGAAGGTCAACAAAATTTACAAGGCGGTCGACTTTATCGCCGGGATTTTTGGCTGGATAGAGGTATTTGTATTTTTCAGGTATCCTTATTATCAATGGTATCTGTGTACCCGTTTCATACATAAAACGTTTACTGCGTGCCAGTACACCTCCATTATCGCCATAATACATCACAATAGTATTTTCTGCAAGGCCGTTCTCTTCCAGTTCATCGAGCAGCTTTCCAACCCAGGCATCCATATCTTCTATCATATCGTAGTACTGTGCCCAGTCATGTCTCATTTCAGGTGTGTCAGGATGATATGGTGGCAGTTCTACTTCTGCAGGGTCATGTCGCAATTCTTCTGTCGGGATCTGCCGGTGAATACTGCTTTCATGACTCAGCATAGAATTGAAAACAGCAAAGAATGGTTTCCCCTCAGGGCGGTTAATATAATGTGCCCTGTTACTGCTTTCATCCCATATGGCATTAGGGTCGACACTGTTTGTGTTATAATCGGTTTTGCTGTTATTGGTACAATAGTAACCTGCTTCCCTTAAAAACTCGGGGTATGTACGTACAATATCCGACTTAGCAAAAGTGCTTCTCATATTTTCATTGCCGTTCGAAGAAGCATATACACCTGTAAGTATTGTATTTCGTGAAGGAGCACTCACCGCATTCGGGCAGTAAGCATGAGTATATAAAAAGCCTTCCTCTGCAAGTCTGTCGAGGTTGGGTGTTGTGGCAAATGAATTACCATAACAACCTGTAAAATAGGCACTGTTGTCTTCGCTTACTATCCAGAGTATGTTTGGCAACTCCTCCGGTACCTGTTGGCCGCATCCGCCGGCTACAGCTCCCGATACTGCAGCCAATCCAAGGGCAGCACTTTTTAATGTTTTCATATGCATGATGAATATTATTAAATTATCTAAGCGTTATAAATTGAAATTCTGTCATAAATGCCAATTTAACAATTATTAATGAATTATCTTAACTTTTCAGTATCACATAGTTTTTAAAACTCCGATTTTGTTTTTACTTTCAGCAATTATTCAGGATTCTATAACATATAACACAAATCAAAGGATCTAATACTAATCTAAATATCTCTAAATCATTAAATTATTGTTATGGATAAAAAGAATCTTAACAAAAAAGGTACAGGAGGCAAGACCTATTCAAGGAGGAACTTCCTGAAGACCACCACGGCGGCATCAGCGGCATTTACTATTATTCCGGGTGTTGCCATGGGTAAAAAACTGGGATACCAGGCACCGAGTGATACAATCAATGTTGCACTTGTGGGTGCAGGCAGCCAGGGATCAGGTGATATCGGCAGCATCTGCAAGCCCGAAGTTGAACAGGCTGCCGGGGGTATGTTTGGCATGGCCGGTACACCGGGAACTGAGAAGCTTGTGGCAGTCTGTGATGTCGACTGGGGTTATGCTCCTGTTCTCAACACATTCGACAAGTATCCGAGTGCCAAACGTTACAAGGACTGGCGGGTTATGTTTGATGAGATGAGCAAATCTATTGATGCTGTAGTAGTTGCAACTGCAGACCATGCTCATGCCAATCCTGCTGCAACTGCAATGACTCTCGGAAAACATGTTTATGTTGAAAAACCGCTGACTCATACGATCTATGAATCGCGACTGCTTACCAGGCTGGCCAAGAAACATGGAGTAGCCACACAGATGGGCAACCAGGGCTCTTCAGGAGAGGGTGTCCGCCAGGCCTGTGCCTGGGCATGGGCAGGTGAGATAGGTGAAGTACGTAAGGTTGATGTCTGGTCAAGTCGCCCGATATGGCCCCAAGGACTCGATACACCTACCGAAGAGGAGAAGGTACCGGAAACACTCGACTGGAAACTATGGATAGCACATATGCCTGACCGCCCCTATAATTCAGCATATCATCCCTGGAATTTCCGTGGATGGTGGGACTTCGGAACAGGTGCTTTCGGCGATATGGCTTGTCATAACATGCATCCTGTATTTAAAGCATTGAAGTTAGGTTATCCTACCAGGGTTCAGGGACAGTCTACACAGCTGAAAAAAGATGCATGTCCGCATGCCCAGATCGTCAAGATGACCTTCCCGGCACGTCCTAATCTTCCTCATATGGCCATGCCCGAGGTAGAGGTGACATGGTACGACGGGGGTTTTCATGCCATGATACCGGAAATTCTTCCCGAAGGAAAAAGATGGCAGGGTGAAGGCTGTGCCCTCTATGGAACAAAAGACACACTAGTACTTGGCAGTCACGGAGCCAGTCCATATCTTCTCTCGGGAAGAACACCCAAGTCTCCCGAGGTACTGAGAGCGATACCTAATAATAATCACTACCTCGACTGGGTTGCAGCATGCAAAGATCCTGATCTCAGGGATAAAACTGCATCACACTTCGGAGAAGCAGGTCCTTTCAACGAAATGGTACTGATGGGTGTTCTTGCAGTACGTTTACAGAATCTCAACAGGATCCTCGATTGGGATGGTGTTAACATGCAGTTTACAGACATAACAGACGATGAAACTGTATCCACCTGGTCAGAAATGTTTGACATAGGAAGGATGATGGTACAGGCTGCTGCTGCTGCTAGAGAGGCTGGCGGAGCAGGCCGTGAAGGAGGCCGTGCACCTGGCGGATTCGGCGGACCACGTACCGACCCAAGTTCCAAAAATGTTAAGGAATTTGTTAATTCACTGGTGAAACATGAATACCTTAACGGTTTCAAACTACCGGATATGCCAGCATAGTATAACGGGATAATCAATAATAAAAAGGGCATCTCATTTTAAAGGGATGCCCTTATTTTTTGTCAAATGTTTCTTAAATCTTGAATGTTAAGTTAAATTAATAACTTATCTTTACTTATATCATGAGGTTTGATAACATGCATAACAAGACATCGTTATTGGCTCTGATGATCATTTTACTGGCAGGTGCCCCCGGAACTTATTGCCAAAACAGCATAATTGACGGGTATAAAGGCCTATGGTTCAATGCCGGTCAGATGCAGGAATATGGTTATAGATTTTCCGGCGGTTCGGCTACATTCGGTACTCAACATAGACCGGTTGCAATTTATTCCCCTGAAGCCAGGAAAACATTCTTTGTATACGGAGGCACAATATCCTATGATGAAAGGCATCTGCTCATCATGATCTCATATTTTGACCATGTAAATCATAAAGTGCCCAAACCTGTGATTGTATATGATAAGATGGGAGTCAGAGAACCATATGACAATCCGTCTCTTTCAAAAGATCCTGAAGGTTATTTATGGGTCTTCATAAGCGGCAGGGAAAGAATAAGGCCTGGAATAATCTATAAAAGCAGTTCACCCTATTCTATTGAAAATTTTGAGGAGGTGACAAGATTTGAGATGCTGGCACCACAACCATGGTGGATTCAGAATGAGGGATTCGGATTGTTTTTTATTAAAAAACTAGAAAGCCCTGAATTATATTTCTCTTATAGCAATGATGGCAAAATTTGGGATGAAAGCCAGAAGATCGTTTCAATGGGAGGTCATGTCCATGTTTCCCAGGCTGCACCAAATAAACTCGCTGTGGTATTCAATTATTATCCTGAAGGTAATATTGATAAACAAACAAATTTATACTATATCCAAACCGGGGATATGGGACATACATGGAAGGCAGTTGATGGCAAGACAATCGATATACCTCTTATTGATCCCGCTAATACAGCCCTGATAAGGAATTTTGAGTCTGAAAGGAAGCTTGTTTATATATGTGACCTGAATTTTGACCAAGAGGGCAATCCGGTAATACTTGCAATACTGAGTAATTCATCCATACCAGGACCTGAAGGAGGACCAAGGGAGTGGATAATAATACGATGGAAAGATCAGAAATGGGATTTTATTAAGTTATGTGAATCAGATCATAATTATGATAAAGGATCTCTTTTTATAACCAACAATAACTGGTCTGTAATAGGGCCTTCCGAACCAGGGCCGCAGGAATACAGAACCGGCGGAGAAATAGTACAATGGTTAAGCACGGACGGCGGAGACAGCTGGAAGAAGGTTTCGGATGTTACCCTGAGCAGTGAGTATAATCAATCCTTCGTAAAGCGACCATTGAATCTAAACAGAGATTTTTTTGCATTCTGGACTGATGGCGATGCAGAGAAATTATCCCAATCGCATCTCTATTTTACGGATCAGAAATGTAAAAAGGTATGGATGCTACCCTATAAAATGATCTCTGATTTAGAAAAGCCTGTGAGAATCAGATAATTATCTGCCAAGTTTATAAAGCCGTGCGGCATTATCATAAAGGATCATTTTAGCAACGGATTTTGCTTCCGGTTCTGTTAATTCTCCATTACCTACCTTACGACATAGAACATCTGAAATAATATTCCTGGCTATTAATGATTCTGCATATACATTTTCTACAGCCATCATATCACCACCGAAGGCTATAATTTTACTCGCCGGGACAACCTCCAGCCATTCCTCAAGGTAGCGTTCACTATATGAAGGCGACACTGAAAAAATCCAATTCATATCAAAATACACATTGGGGTAGTTCTTGGCAACGGCTGCCAGCTCCCCTCCATACGGATAACTGCCATGATACAAAATGAAATTAACATCGGGGTATTCCAAAAACAGATTAGTCATATCAAAGGGATCAGAATATCTGGTTATATTACTGTACCCGGCTTGCAGGCCTGTATGAAAAGCAACCGGAACCTTATATTCCCGTGCGAGGTCAAGGAGCCGGTAAAGCAGAAAATCCTGAAGTGGTTTTGCCTCAGAAAATGATATTGAGTGGCCTTCATCACCATTAACGATATTGCGAAATACCTTTCGTGCAGCTTCACGCGTTACATTTTCAAAATGCAGAGTACGAGAATAGGAAACAGTTATTTTAATAACAATCATTCCATTCTTTAGTTGTTTATTGAACTCTGTTTTCATTGATTTTACATAATCATCAAGAGAATAGATAGGCTCCAGCTGTCTCATGGCAAGTGAATCAATTCTGTACCTGTAATTTGTTGTAAGCCAAGCATCGAATCTTTTTGCATAGCGGAAATAATCATCCTTCCCCTGCATATATAATCCATCCTGGATAACATAATCGATCCTGCATGAATCTCTAAGTATACGGTCAAACCAGTCAGTATTATATGCATTTCTGATTTTCTCTGACAACGGCCCGACTGTATTTTCATTTAAATAGCTGTAACCATACAGATGCCTCATCCCCAGCAAAATAACCCTGTTTATTGAGGTGTTGAAGGTTCTTTTCCAATAGGGTTCAATAATCTTCCATTTTTTCTGAGGTGATAGCGGCTCATTGAATAGTGAATTAAAATTGTCAGGGGGCATGCCTGCTGAGATCAGGTAATCATATCCATACTGTTGAAAAAGCGACATAAAGTCAAAGAAAGAGCTCTCTTTCAATATCTCGGGAGGAAGAAGATGTTCGTGATTGTCTATAATCCTCAGTGTATCAATATATTCTCTTATCCTTTTTTCATAACCGGCATTGGGAGTCAACCCGTATTGAGCTATTGCAGCATATGACAGGAGTATTAAAATATTTACAGAAAGCAGAAAACGGTATCTCATTTACTGCAAAGATATATTCGAATAAGACAATCATTAGTAAGATTTTATTCCAATAATTTCCCTTTTAACTTAATTTAACTGATCAGGTTACCAATTATAATCCTGTTGATATTATCCATTCATAGAACCTTTCCATCCAGGTATAGACAGTCAATCCTTTTTTTGCATCCCGAAGGCATTACCTCCCTTGGCATACACATGCAGCCCTGCCGATTTCCTTGCTTCCTTAGAATATCCAGTGAGAGTAAGCACCCCTGATAAGACAGTAATCATTTCCTCTAAATCCTCAATCCGAAATTCATTTAAGCTTGTTGTATTTCCCCATTATCTCCAGGGTCTTTTCCAGCGGAAGCTTCCTTACAGTTATACCAAAGGCAGTAATAGTTTCAGCTGCAAAAAGTGAATTTATGATTGCTTCTTCAGTAGCCTCGATGACTGCTTCAAAAAGTATATCAAGCTGTTCATTCCGCAGTACCTTTGATTCTTCATACTTTGATTCAGACAAATAAGGTATCCTTAAATCTTCCGCTGTCGAAACAGCTATTGCAAAATCGCCACTGCTGTTCGAAGCTATACCTCCTGTACGTGCAATACCAAACATCGATCTTGATGCCAGCCGTTTGAGGTTCGCGGCGTTTAACGGTGCATCCGTCATGATCACTATCATACATGATCCGTCCTCTCTATATTCATCATCGATCCTGCTAAACCTGTAGCGGCCCAGTTCCTCTCCTACCGGCACACCATCTATCTTCAAAATTCCTCCGAAATTTGTCTGGACCAGAACACCCACCGTATAACCACCTCGTGAACCGGGTAATACTCTCGAAGATGTGCCTATCCCGCCTTTGAATCCAAAACATGTGGTTCCTGTTCCGGCACCTACATTTCCTTCCAAAACCGGTCCTGTATGCGCAATAGCAATAGCCTCGAGAACATGCTCTTTAGTAATGTGCCGGCCCCTTATGTCATTCAATCCTCCGTCGTTTGTTTCGCCAACAACAGGATTAACACTCCTGACATATTTATTCTCAGGCGATTGTAAAGTAAAGTCAATCAATGCATCTGCTGCTGTCGGCACACTAAGGGTATTTGTCAGTATTATCGGTGTTTCAATATTTCCGAGTTCTTCTACCTGTGCATATCCTGTGAGCTTGCCAAAACCGTTCCCGATATGTATTGCTGCAGGCACCTTGTTCTGAAAAATATTGCCGTCATAAGGTAATATAGCAGTAACACCTGTATTTATGGAATCGCCTGACTGAAGTGTCACGTGACCCACTTTTACTCCGTGAACATCTGTAATGGCATTGTTTTCACCTGTTTTCAGTATACCTATTTCTATACCGTAATCTCTTGCCCGTTTCATCTGTGCATTAAGATTTAAGAAGTTCATTAGTATTAGAATTAATATGAGAGGTCTCATGCTGATTAAGTTAGGTTTGTAAAAACATAGATTTTAAAATTAATAATTTATAAAGAATTTAACCACAGATTTCACGGATTGTCACGGAAGTATATACATTAAATTCCGTGTAAATCCGTGCAATCCGTGGTAAATATTTTTTCGAACCACAGACTTCACAGAGAACACAGAAGTATATACATTAAAATCCGTGTAAATCCGTGTCATCCGTGGTGAATATTTTCTGAACCACAGATTTCACAGAGGACACAGAAGTATATACATTAAAATCCGTGTAAATCCGTGTCATCCGTGGTGAATATTTTCTGAACCACAGATTTCACAGAGAAGAGAGAAAAATATTCAATTTCGTACCTTTACATTATGATTAACCATCAATAAAAAGGAGGTAACAATGAATGATTTTTTATGTCCGAAATGCAAAGGTCATCTGCGTGTGGGGGAACAAGTAATCTTCAAGGTGAAAAATGATAAAAAGAAAACCGCATTGATTCTTCTGAGTCCTCAGATAGGAAACTATACAAGTATCAAACATCCCTCTTTTGAATTTAAAAAGGGTGAATATCTGGAATTTTATTGCCCTTTATGTAATGCTTCCCTGAAATCAGATATTCATGAAAATCTTGCACTGGTTTTAATGAAAGATGAAGAGGAAAAAAGCTTTGCCGTCTATTTCTCGCAGGTAGCCGGTGAACACAGCACATATGAGACAGATGGTGATGCAGTCCATATGGAAGGTGAAGATGCAGGGCGGTATACTTATTTCAAGATTGGTGATAAATTCAAGAAATATTTTTAGTGAACAGGCGGGAGTTTATCAGTCTTACCGGTGCAGGAAATGCTGAATACATAAAAAAACAGACCCTGCAACTTATTTATTTGCAGGGTCTTGCTGTCATTAAAGACAATTACCTTTTACCGGCTCCTCCTTTGGAAACCTTTACTGCATTTTTCTGAGGGGTTGCTCTGCTTGCCCCTTTGTTCTGTGTTGAAGTTTTTGTCATTGCTTTTTCCTGATTCCTAACGCCCTCCTGGGTCTGAGTCATTTTTCCCTTTTGTGCCTTAGCCTGCATTCTTGCTTCTTTTTTAGCTTGTTTCTTTGCCTGCCTTTCTGCACGTTTTTGGGCTTTTGTAAGCTGACCCTGGTTCTGATATTGAGTTTGTCCCTGGGTCTGGGTCATAACACCAGCCTGCTGCTGAGTCTGAGTCATTACACCGGTTTGCTCCTGAGTCTGGGTTTGTGTCTCAGATCTCTGCGGGTTCTGGTTTTGTGCTGCGATGCCTGCACTTATTAATAGTGCTATGACAACATAAAAGAGTTTTCTTTTCATATTAATAACATTAAAGAATATTGTCAAATGTATACCTGTGAAGATGAATTATTTATGAAGAAATGTCAAAAAAATCAAAAAATTCTCAGATAACAGCTTAAAAGGATAGAGAATCCTTTGGGATTCATGGGATCGCTTTCAGAATACAGTGGAAGAATATATCCGGGTTCTGCCTCTATGGTCAATTTGTTGTACGTAAATGCCACAGGTATTCCCATATCAACTTCCATAAGGCTGAAGTAATCCCTTGTTGTCGTTCCTGAAGAGCCTCTGCCTGATGATTTCTTTGAATTAAAGGGTTGTGTAATCCCGGTAACAGTCCCGTCTGAGGTAGTAGTTTCCGTCAGCGTTCCGAAAAGCATGTTTATATTAGGGTCAAACGATATGTATGCTTTTCCATTAAAGAATAATGGAGTCTCAAAATATCTTGAATTCCTCATCTGTAAATAGATACCTGATGATTCAGCAAATATCCCCCCTGCTGATACCTTGGTGTACAATATCCTCCAGTCAAATCCAAATGTGATATCACCGTATATAAAACTATTGAAAAGAGTATCAGTCAATTGTTTATTAACCTGATAACGTGACAGACTGGCGGACAAATCAAACCAGGAATTGAATATCTGACTATAATTCAGGGAGAAGGTATTAAACGACATAAACGGATCATAGGCAGCAAGATGGAATGAAGCAACCGAAAAATACAGAATGTCCTTTAAACCATAGGTCAGACTTCCGTAATAGTATGGTTTATCCTGTGATATTGAGGAACCCATATAGACCATATTATTCCCGAGTCCGCCACCTGCATAAAAAGAATGTATTGAAGCCTTCTCATCAACGGTTCCGTTATATTGGTCATGGTTGACCGAAATTGTATCTTCCTGGGCAAATAAAATAAGGGGAAACAATGCAAAAAATATTGCTGCTATAACGTAAAAGCATGATCTCCGGGTTTTCATTTTAAGTGGAATAATTCAACTAAAAAAGTCTGATCACAAATCTAACAATCAATTATGAAGAAAGGATGAAAGTGTTTACTGATATGATTTCTGTCATCAGACTCCTGTGATCCTCCTTTTGTATTCAGCCAGTGCTTCATCGAGACGTACTCTTTCGTTACCATCACCGGCAACATTATGTGATGGATGTATATAGAGTTTAACTCCTCTTTCGGCAAGTATCTCAGCTACAGTAGTTATTGTCATCCACACACATGTTACGAATGCCATTGTTGAAACAGGTCCTATCTTATCCACATGGTTCTTAAGTGTTACAGATGCATCCTGGAGCGGAGCACATGTATCGACAACTATATCTGCCAGGTCGAATATTGTTTTTCCGCATGAGTGTCGTGTTCTTTTCCCTTTAGCCTCTTCTGCTGCACCAAAAACTATTACTTTCATACCAATTTTCTGGGACTCAAGAGCAATATCGATGTTTACATTATTCACACCGGAATGTGAGAAAAGCCACATTACATCTCTTTTATCAAAGTTATATCCCTTCATTATCTCTATTCCGTAACCTTCTACACGTTCAAGGAATATGAACTGATGTACTCCCATTTCGCCTGTAATACGGGTAAAAAATGTAAGAGGCAGTTCTATCATGGGATGAAATCCGACAAACCCGCCTATCCTCGGATACATTTCCTCAACGGGCAGTGTTGCATGTCCGCATCCGAAGGTATGTACCCACCGGCCGCATTCAATTGTATCAGCCATAGCTTCTGCTGCCTTTTGTATGTTCCCGGTCTGTGTCTCTTCGATACGGGTCATTATCTCCCGTACATTGTTAAGCCATTGTTTTGCAAGCATCTCTTTCAATTGTATTAAGTGTAATTTTTACATTTATTTTCTCCTGAAGATAAACATATATAGTATGATCATCAGAACAAACAATACCATTGCCACTGTTATCAGGTGCTGTATACCGAATTTAGTTGCTATGAGGCCCATCATGTAGTTAACCGACATGTTTCCGAGAAGAGCGATAAAAAGGACCAGGCTGAATGCTGTGCCTGACAATTCCGCATAACGGGTTCCTGTAATACCTAGCATGGCTGGAAAACCTGCAGCCAATCCGGCACCGAGTAATATCAATCCTGAAAATGCAGTTGGTACTGTATTTCCGAATCTCATAAAAATCAATCCTGCAAACAGGATCAGGAATGAGATAATTAATAATTTCCTTTCAGAAAGCGACCGCAGGATTGTTCCAATAATCAGCCTCATGAAAGCCATGCCGGCCACGAAGGAAGAAAGCGCAATAAGTGCTTTCCTCTGCGGAATCATCATGCCATCAATCAGATATGTTGTTGTCCAGTTATTCAATATCGCTTCAAAACTGCTCTGCATGAAGAGGAAAAAAGCTATCATAATGAGAACGCCGTCTCTCAGCATACCAAAGCTCTTTGCAAACGGAAACCCGTGTGGCTGCTTGGGAGGAGGAAACTTAACGAGTAAAAAAAGCAGACCTGCTCCCACAGCAAGAGCAGCAACCACCGAAAGAATAACTTCAAAACCTGTAATATCCCTGAGTATACCCAGCAACAGGGGCATGCCAAGAGCTCCGATACCGAAAAACATGCCAAGCAAACTAAGGTTGGCGCTTTTATCCTTTTCACTTATATCCGCAACCAGTGCATTTGTTGCTCCGTTTATTGCTCCTCCGCCAATACCTGTAAGAAAAGCACAAATTTTAAGTATAGAAGGATCATGAGTGAAACCTATGCCAAAGAATCCTGTGCCAACGATTACACATGATAAGACAAGGAGCATCCGGTAGCTGTATTTATCCACAAGTGGACCAAAAACCATTGATCCTGCGAGGACTCCGAACGGAAGTATTGAAAAAAGCGTACCTGCGGATATCTCATCAAGGTCAAGCTTAGCCTTAAGATCGGGGATAACAGAACCCAATGTAATAAGCACTATCCCGAACAATAACATTCCCAGACATGAGGACCAGAATACTACCTTTTTACTGTACATATAAATTTCTGAATAATAACTATCTATCCTTCAATATCGATTTAAGTGCCAGGTAAGCGGCACCATAAACTGCAGCCTCACCACCCAGACCCGATTGTTGTATGGTTACCTGGTTAATACTCACCGGCTGTGCCCACTTAAAAGCTTCTTCCCTGATAGCCGGTATTAATTGTATTGCGGGTCCGAAAATGCCTCCACCCAGAATAATTTTTTCGGGATTGAACAGACTTACCAGGTTGGCCACAGCCATCCCCCAGTAATCAACACATAAAGAAATAACTTGTACTGCAACCGGATCCTGGTATTGATAAGCACTAAAGACATCGTAAGAACTTATTTCTTCAGGATTAATATTTCGCAATTCACCAGTATAATCAATCTCCCTTTCCAGTATTTCCCGTGCGACTCTGGCAATACCTTCTCCTGAAGCATAATATTCAAAACATCCGCAGTTAATATATTTATGCTCGAAGGGCCGGTTAAGTGCCATCCATCCTATTGCACCTGCAATATCATGACTGCCACGTAATATTTCACCATTAACCAGTATTCCCGCACCGATACCTGTCCCAACAGCTAAGAATACTGCATTCTGACAATTTTCTGCATTTCCCTTCCATACTTCGCCTGACATACAACATGCCCTGTCACTGTCAATAGTTACATGGATATCCGGAAAAGTTTTTTTCATCTCATCCATTAGGGGATAATCTTCCCATCCCGGTATATTGGGTGCCCATACTTTTCCGCTTCCAATATGGAATATCCCGGGTACAGAGATACCTGTTGCCCCTATCATATCTCCCTGCAAACTGACATGTTTCCTGAACTCCGATACTTTTTCAGTTATCAGCTTACCTACTTCTTTTCCGCTGCGGCTTCCAAGAGCAACAGACTCCTTTTTCAGGATACTACCTCCACTGTCAAAAAGTGCCAATGCAAGTTTTGTGCCTCCCAGGTCAATACCCAATACTAACATATTCAATGCAATGATATTATTTTTTCCTCAACGTTCCAGCCTGATATTCTAAAGTATATATCTGATCCCTCCAGTACTTCTGATGGACAGGTAACAGTAAGAATCATATCTCCGGCAGGTGCAAGTGTTACATAATTTCCCGACCAGTAAGCAGGTAACAACTCTTCTCCCGATGACATGATCTGTGATCGTACAAAAAAAGCAATTTTGTCACTGTTATTTGATATCCTGATAGTCCATGTCGTTTCCTGATCTCCTTTTTCTTCTGAAAGCAAATCAATCTGCACCTGTGATGCTGTCAGGTCGTTTAATGCCATGAAATCATTATCAGGCGACAACCAGTATACATTATGTGAAATAATTTCATCTTCGGCATTCTTAAGATTTAGTACAATAAAGGAGACTCCCTCATTCTTTTTAAGTACCCTGGAAAGAGATGTTGATTCCTTTACTTCCGTCGGAGAAAGGCTGAAAAACACTTCTTCACTGAACAGCAACTCCGAATCTATGCTATATACCCTTATATCTGAAGTAAGGCTCTTTACATCTCTATAGGTCCTGTTGATCACTGTAATCTCATGATTGTCAAGGTTAAGCTGGATATGAACAGGTTCACATGCGTTTTGCATTGCATAAAATCCCGCATTGGGCTGCAGATACCAGTCATAAACCTGCCAGACAACACTGGGAAATGCAGCATTGAGTTTCCATAGCATCACCCCGCCGATGTCATTCAGTTTGTGTCCGGCGGCTTCAAATATCCCCTGGTAACCTGTTGCATTCATCAGCTGCATCTTGTCACAAAAGTCTTCCATTGAAACGGGTTCTCCGTATCTTTTAATTGTCTCATCATAATACAGGTTCCATTTACCGTTTCCGGTAGCAGCATCGTGGTAACCCCATGTGTTGTTAAGGGGAAAGGGCAGTTTTTTATCCCATACCAGGTTGGGTATTATTTTTGGCAGGATATTATACGGAACCATTGATGGTAAGCCTGTCTCATCCTTAAAGACCCAGTCGCGTCCTGCTATGGCCCTTTTGTATGTATTTGCAGGATCCTGCCATGTATAGGGACCCCCGCTATATACCCCTGTAGGTTTGTCATCCGGCCACGATTGCGGCCAACCTTCGGGTAACCTTGCAAAACCTGATGAACTGGGTATAAAGGGACGTGTACCATCGAGATCAATGATACTGTTACGCATAAAATCATACAGTTCCCTGCGTGCATGTCCTTCGTTACCTCCGGTCCATACCAGCAGGCTCGGGTGATTTCTTATACGGTATATTGTACTTTGTACATTCTTTTTAAAGACTTCGCCTTCAAGAGGCCAGTCGGGTGAACCCTTGAACTCACCCTGGGTGTCACCGGTTATCCAGAAGTCAGACCATACCAGCAATCCGTAACGGTTGGCTGCTTCGAAAAACTCATCACATGGAGTTACCCCGCCACCCCATATCCTTACAAGATTCACATTTGCATTTCGGATCATGTGCATCTCATAATCATATCTCGTGGCATCGCGGTTAAGCATCATATCCGGCACCCATGCACCACCGGTCAGATGTATTCTTTTTCCATTCACATAAAAATCACGGCGCCATGTATTCTTTACATTTACAGCATTTGTCGATACTGTTCTTATCCCGAAGACAAAAGATGTATCATTAATTATTTCAGTGTTATTCAGGTATTGAAGCCTCATCCTGTACAGGTTCGGATTACCATAACCATTAGGCCACCATAGCTCCGGATCAGTTATAACCATCTCCGGGCAATTTGTCTTATCAAATACTAGCATAAGTTTTTCCTCTGCAGGAATATCAGCTTTCCTTGAAAATGTAATATCCTCTCCATTGAAATTCTCAGGTGTAATGGTGATTTTCAGGTTACCGGCCTGGTCAGTACTGGTTTGATTACAAAGAGTCAGGTCAAGTGATAATTCAGCCAGTCCTGTATCGTTAATATCTGTAACAATCCTGGGATTACTGAAAGTTACGCCTCCCGTTGTACGAAGATAAACAGGGAGCCATAAACCTATATTACGGTCCCTCACGGGAGGTATCCAGTCCCAGCCTACAGAACATAACATAGTGACATTTTTACCAATATCGCCTGTCGGACCGCCATTAGGATAGAAATCACCGAGAGCTTCAAGCTGCTCTTTTGAAGGCAATCCAGGGTAATCAAGGGGATAGATCTTCACAGCCAGCCCATTCTCCTCACCCGCCATTATATAATCACTGATATCAAAACTATATTGGGCAAACATACCTGCCATCTGTGTTGAGTCAGTCAGTTGTGTGCCGTTTACCCATACTGCTGCTCGATAATTTATGCCTTTGAATATCAGCTGGAAATGTTTCTCCCGGTCTGATGCAGGAATTTTAAATGTTGTCCTGTACCAATATGGTTTCTTCCATGGATTGGGATCATTGGGAAGATGACTATATTTCTCCAGATCATAGTCTTTATTGAATTCATCCGAAGCATCAGGGATAAGCATATTGTTAAGCCCCTGATAAGGATCAGGATATACTCCATTGGCAACCAGTCCCGAAAGAACAGTCGTGGGAACTTTTACCGGAAACCAGTAAACATCCGGTTCGTACCCGGCAACAGATATTATATCACCCCCGTCATCAACCAGTGCTGATGACTGTAACTCAAAATCAACAAGTTTCACTTGCTTTACTGATCCGTTTTGTGACCATGCCGGAATAATCACAATAATGCCTAAAAGACATAATAGTATTTTTATTTTCTTCATATTCAATGTTTTAATTTTATTCATAATTTTGATAGATCAATCGCTGGCTTCAAGGTCATCGCAGTCTTCATCATTAATGCACTCTTCATGAATAATTATATCTGTACTGGATTCTTCAGCTATTATATTCTCCTTCTTATAGAATATATTTCCTATCATCATAAGGAATATCGACAGTAATATAACCAGGGTTACTACTTCTTCATTAACAGGACTAATCCTTAATGTGGCAGGGATACTCAGGAACAGAAGGATCGTTATCAAACCCCTGGGTGACAGGAACAGGAACGGGAATATCGGTAACTTGAGGAACTTCCAGAGAAAAATAATGCGTAATATATAAATACCGGTAATAATTGCCAGGGCTGTAAAAATATTATTGACATTAAGTAAGCCCTCCAGATTTGTATAGAATCCAAACATTATAAAAAAGAATGATCTTACTACGAATGTAAATTCGGTCATGATCTTCTTGAAAGATGCCAGGTCATTACCGAATTCATCAAAATCGACAAACTTTTTAATATATGTATTCTGTACAAGTTTATAATTTGCGAGGGCAATCCCAAATGCCAGAACAAGCAGAAGCGCAGGAAGGTGTATCATTTTTGCCAGCGCATAAACCAGTATAACAGATGTCAGAATTATTATATAACTGACATGATAGGTTATCTTATGCAGGAGTATGGCCAGGGCTGAGGTAACGATAATCGCAACAACAACTGTCAGTAATGCTTTCAGAGCATAATTTGCCAGTCCCTCAAGGAATGCATCCTGGTAAAGGAGTACAAAATCGAATACAAGTATTCCGACTATATCCGACAGTGAACTTTCATATACTACAAATTCCTTTTGTTCGCGGTTCAGATTAATGGCAGAAGGAATTGCTACAGCACTGCTGATAATTCCAAAAGGTATTGCATTTATCAGGGATTCACTCAGCTGATAACCAAGAAATCTTGAGAATATGAATGTCATTATGGCAACAAACAGGGCAAACAGTATTATTGCTGCAGTAGCTGATTTGAATATTAATCCTACCTTTTCCTTCCCCAGTTTCAGATCCATACTTGCCTCCATTACGATAAGGATCAGGCCGATTGTTCCAATAACCGGCAGAAGTAGCTCAATATCAGGGATTTCAAGGCCTGTGTTGTTAACCAGCAGTCGTAGAACGATTCCCAGTCCAATAAGCAGGATGACCCCGGGTACTTTGGAATATTTGCTTGTTATGTCGAAAAGGTAGGCAAGAAGTATTAAAAGGCAGAGAACAAGAATTATATAATTTGTCATATGACTATCAGTTTTTTCTCACTTTACACAAATCCTGATTAATGTTTAACGATATAAATTTAATATATGTGCAATGTAAATAAACATCCATGTTAAAGAAAATCTAATTGTAAATATTATAATAATAATGATCAGGAATTTATCTCAACCTGACCTTTATGAAATTGGTATAGTGTTTATTTTATATTATATTGCAAATTAATGTAATAACATTTAATCACTAACATGATTGTGTTGTGTATAATCGTCTGTAATTCTCTAATGGTGCTTTAATGACAGCTTTTTTATCAAAAGTTGTTTTATTTTATAATTATCCTGACTAAAAAAATTAATATCACTTAAAAACTAATAAAATGGGAGAAAAACTTGAAAATTGGGGTGAAATAATTTTCCCATGGTTGCTGGACCATGGAATAAAAATTGTTGCAATTGCTCTTATAGCCTGGATACTTGGTGTCATTTTAAGCAAGATAATAAGTAAAACTGTAAGGGTTACAGTGGTGCCTGATAAGAATATGCCGCCTGAGTCAGAAAAGAAACGGGAGGATACACTTATCAGGATTTTTAACGGAGCCTTGAAGATTGTAATTATTGTACTGGCTTTGATGATGATCCTTCAGGAAGCAGGTGTCGAAATAGGTCCTCTTCTTGCAGGTGCCGGAATATTAGGTCTGGCATTTGGTTTCGGTGGGCAATATCTTGTAAGGGATATAATCACAGGATTGTTTATAATCCTTGAAAACCAATACCGGATTGGAGATGTTGTAAATATTGATGGAACTGGTGGAGCGGTAGAGGATATAAACCTGCGAGTCACCATATTACGAGACCTGAACGGAACAAATCATCATATCCCCCATGGAGATATTAAAAGGGTAGCCAACCTGTCAAAGAAGTGGGCAAGGATAAATCTCGATATGGGTATTGCATATAATACCAACCTTGAACATGCTATCAAGGTAATAAACCAGGTAGGTAATGAACTTGCGGAAGATCCGACATATAAAGAATTCATTCTTAAACCGCCTCAGTTTTTGCGTGTCAATGATTTTGCAGACTCGGCAATAGTTGTAAAGATCCTTGGTGAAACAAAACCCCTAAAACAATGGGAGCTAACGGGAGAACTACGGAAAAGACTGAAGATCGCTTTTGATAAGGAAGGCATCGAAATACCATTCCCGCAAAGAGTTGTTCACCAGGTAAAAGATTAAGTTGTCAAAGGCAAACCGATATGAATAAGTATAATTTCGGTGTTATAGGTAATTGTTCTTTCCTTGCCTATATAGATACAAATGCCAATGTTAACTGGCTCTGCCTTCCCAGATTCGATAGCAGCTTTATTTTCGGTTCACTGCTTGACAAGGAGAAGGGAGGCGAATTCAGCATAATGCCGAATAATGGCGATTTCAGATCAAAACAGTATTACATAAAGAATACCAATATTCTGGCAACTGAATTCGAAGTAGAAGAAGGCAGATTCAGGGTTATAGATTTTGCTCCCCGCTTTAACCAGTATGAAAGATATTTTAAGCCCCTTATGCTTTTCAGAAAAATTGAACTTCTCGAGGGGAACCCCTTTATCAAAGTCAAATGCCATCCTGTTGATAATTACGGTAAGAATAAACCGGAAACCTCTTCAGCCAGTAATCATATCAGGTATCTCAATCTAAGCAGTCAGATACGGCTCTCAACAGATATCCCCCTGAATTATATTCTCGGCGAAAAGGCATTCCTGTTAAATGAAACACGTTATCTGGTATTCAGCTATGGAGTTCCTCTTGAAGCACCACTGTCAGAAACAGCAGAACGATTTCTTAAAAAGACACAGGATTACTGGGTAAACTGGGTGAAATCAACATCAATACCATATATTTATCAGGAGGAGGTAATACGATCAGCACTCGTTTTGAAACTGCATCAATATGAAGATACCGGTGCAGTTATAGCTTCCGGATCAACAAGCCTGCCTGAAATAGACCAGGGACACCGAAACTGGGACTATCGATACTGCTGGATGAGAGATACATACTATACTCTTAATGCTTTTAATAATATCGGCCACTTCGAGGAACTCGAGAAATATTTTGACTTCATACAAAATGTTATCCTCAACGAAAAACAGCGTATCAAACCTTTGTATTCAATATCAGGCGACCAGGTGCCCGATGAAAAGGTCCTCCTTCTGGAAGGATATCTTAAAAACAAACCTGTGCGGATCGGAAACAATGCCAATTACCAGACTCAGAATGATGTTTACGGACAGGTGCTGGTAAGTCTTTTACCCCTTTTTGCTGATAAAAGACTTGACTATATCGATATACAAAAGTCAAAACTTGTTACTGAATGGCTTCTCGACCGTATTGACGAATTTATGGACACACCGGACTCAGGTCCATGGGAATTCGGAACAACAAACCAACTGCACTGCTATACATACCTGTTTCACTGGGCAGGATCAAAAGCAGCATTAAAAATCGGATCAATAATTAATAACAGGTCTGTCAAAGACAAGGCCAGATCATTGGTAACACGGGCAGAAAAATACATAGAGGACTGTTATGATCCCGGCAGAAATGCATATATGCAATCAGTAGGCAGTTCACAAATGGATGCAGGAAACCTTCAGCTTATAACTATGAACTATCTGAATCCTAACGGGGGGAGAACCCTGCAACACCTCAAAGCCCTGGAGAAACAGCTTTTCAGTGATAAGAATATTTATTTACGATACAGACAGGATGACCTTGGTAAATCGCGCAACACATTTATTATTTGCGGTTTCTGGTATGCCGAAGCCCTTGCAGCCGTGGGAATGATCGATAAGGCTTTCAGTGTAATAGAAACATTGAATAAAAGTGCAAACCATCTTGGTCTGTTCAGCGAAGATGCCGATGAAGAATCAGGCCAATGGGGTAATTTCCCGCAGACATACAGCCATGTGGGACTCGTAAATGCAGTGTACAGGTTATCAACAAAACTAAGTAAACCAATTTTTCTATAGTTGTGAAGACATTTGATAAATTTGAATTTAAGAGGATTATTGTTGCAGCTTACAGGCTACCATTTAAACTATTAAGAAAGAAAGAGGAGTATTATACAATTCAGAATGCTGGCGGATTGGTCTCTGCAATACTCTCTCTGACAGAAAAAATCAATCAGAAAAATAATTCATTATCAAAAATAATGTGGGCAGGTACAGGAGACCCGCAACTGGGAAAAATGGATGTTCATCCCGGAATTGACCTGTTACCTGTGGAAATACCGAAAAAAGTAAATGAAAAATATTACGGTGGATTCTGCAATGATACTATCTGGCCGTTATTTCACTATTTCCCGACAAGTACAGTATATGATAACAGCTATTTTAATGCTTATGTAACTGCCAATAATTTATTCCTACAGAAATTGCAAAATGTTATAGAGCCCGGTGATTTTGTTTGGGTACACGACTATCAGCTCTTTTTATTACCGGGTATGATAAGAAAAGCTTTCCCGGATCTTGATATCGGGTTTTTCCTTCATATTCCTTTCCCATCATTCGAGATGTTCCGCCTCCTTCCCCGAAAGTGGCGTGAAGCCATACTGGGAGGTATGGCGGGGGCTGATGTAATCGGATTTCACATAAATGACTATACTCAGTATTTCCTGAAATCAATTAAAAGAACACTTGGTTACAGGATAGACCAGAATTATATTTCCATTAACGACAGACTGAGCAAAGCTGATGCCTTTCCTATCGGAATAGACTATACAAAATTCCATGATGCATGCGATTCGCCAAGGACAAATTTTAAAAAAAATAAAATCAAAAAATATGTGGGAGACAAGAAATTGATATTTTCGGTTGACAGGCTCGATTATACAAAAGGCTTCCTTTTCAGATTAAAGGCATATGAGAGATTCCTTGAGAAATTTCCAGAGTGGCATTTCAAGGTTACGTTCAATATGGTTGTAGTACCGTCAAGAGATAATATCCAGGAATACCGTGTCCTTAAGAAAGAAATTGAAGCTGCCGTCGGGCGTATCAACGGAAAATACAGTACTCTCAACTGGCTACCTCTCATATACCAGTACAAATCAATTCCGTTCAATGAGATGATTGCAATCTATAATCTCAGTGATGTTGGTTTTATAACACCACTACGTGACGGAATGAACCTGGTAGCAAAGGAATATGTAGCCTGCCAGACAGAAAAACATGGTATGCTCGTCCTGAGTGAAATGACCGGAGCCTCCATCGAGCTTAATGAGGCTATACTCATAAACCCGACAGATATCGACGAGGCTGCTGAAGCACTTGATAAAGCCCTTAAAATGCCTGAACAAGAAAAAGAAAAAAGGATACAAAAAATGCAAAACAGGCTGAGCAGATATGATGTATTTACATGGACGACTGATTTTTTCAACCAGGTTGAGGAAGTGAAAAAAGAGAAGAAAAACCTGCAGATAAAATACCTGGATGATAACACAAGGTTGATGATCAAAAGAAAATATTTTGAATCAAAAAAACGTTTGTTTCTGATAGATTACGATGGAACTCTTACCCCGATAGTAAAACACCCTGAGATGGCATTACTTGGCGAAGAGACTGAAAAAATACTAAAGAAAATCTGTAAAGACCCCAAAAATAATGTGGTAATTATCAGTGGCCGTACAAAGGAGTTTCTGGACGAGCAGTTTAAAAACCTTGATGTTACCCTGATTGCCGAACATGGTTACCTGATAAAATCTCCCGGTAAAAGTTGGGAAAATAATGAGGATATTGACCTTAAATGGAAAGAACAATTCCTGCCTTTGCTGGATGATTTTGTCGACAGGTGTTCAGGATCAATGATAGAAGACAAAAATGCTTCACTTGTTTGGCACTATCGAAATGCTGATGAGGAGATAGCTTCTCTGAGGATCAATGAGCTCAGGGATACCCTCTCTGAAATCCTTAAGAGTGAACCAAAACTCCAGGTACTGGAAGGCGACAAAGTACTGGAAATAAAAAGTGTATTATATGATAAAGGAACAATGGCATCTAAAATTATTCATGGCGGGAACTATGATTTTATCCTTGCTCTGGGTGATGACAGTACTGATGAAGACCTCTTTAAGGTAATCCCCGAATTCGGTGTTTCAATAAGAATCGGATGTAAACCGACCAATGCCAGGTTTAACCTGAGAGACCAGTCGCAGATTGTAGAAGTATTATCACTTTTCACTACCGGGCGTAAATAAATAACACCTATGAAACGATTTGGTACCCTTCCTGTTTTTCTGACAGCCATTTCAACAATTCTCGGAGCAATTCTTTTTCTGAGATTCGGTTTTGCAGTCGGAACCCTCGGATTCTGGGGTGCTTTGCTGATAATTATTGTAGGACACTCACTTACAATTCCAACTGCTTTTGCCCTGTCGGAACTTGCAACCAACAAACGTGTAGAGGGTGGCGGCGAATATTTTATTATCTCACGTTCATTCGGTCTCAATATCGGAGCTACAATAGGAATAG
>Ga0272441_10004297_pt1 | contig 26044 bp, 32 predicted proteins | sample SSMProp6N_FD_193582 | JGI IMG/M metagenome (GOLD analysis project Ga0272441, IMG submission 193582) | Marine sediment archaeal communities from Little Sippewissett salt marsh, Falmouth, MA, United States - SSM-Prop-6N | ecosystem: Environmental > Aquatic > Marine > Wetlands > Sediment ...
ATAATAATTAATAGATAATATATAATTTCATTTTACGAATTACAGATTACGAATTACAAATTACGAATTAATAATAATTAATAGATAATATATAATTTCATTTTACGAATTACAGATTACGAATTACAAATTACGAATTAATAATAATTAATAGATAATATATAATTTCATTTTACGAATTACAGATTACGAATTACAAATTACGAATTAATAATAATTAATAGATAATATATAATTTCATTTTACGAATTACAGATTACGAATTACTAATAAAATGAAAGGGTTTACTTTGTTAGAGGTTCTTGTGGTTTTAGCAATTGGAGCTGTTTTGCTGTTTTTTGTTTTGTCTTGGGGAATTAGTTTTTACAACTCCCAGCAAATAGATTCTGAAGCAGAGCAGATTGTTCAGGTTTTGAGAAAAGCCCAGTTCAGTTCCATGTCTTCAGATTCAGACTCTGCTTTTGGAGTTTATTTTGATGCAGGCCAGTATGTATTTTTTAGAGGAGATTCTTATGCTTCTCGCGATTATGAAGAGGTTTTTTTAACAAATGTTTCTTTTTCAGGAGATGTATCAGAAACGGTTTTTTCAAAATTGCAGGGAATACCTTCAAATATTGGTAATGTTGCTGTTAGTCTTGGAGGAAAAACAAGAACAATAAACATTAATTCCGCTGGAAGAATTAATAATAATTAGTAATTCGTAATAAGTAATTTGTAATTTGTAAAATGAATAATAAAATACAGAAATTTTATGATTTGGAAGCATGGAAAAAAGGACACGAGTTAACTTTAGAAATTTATAAAATTACAAAAGATTTTCCAAAAGAAGAATTATACGGAATAGTGAGCCAATTAAGAAGAGCGGGAAGTTCTATAACAGCCAATATGGCAGAGGGGTTTGCCAGGTATCATTATAAAGATAAGGCAAGATTTTATTATCAGGCCAGAGGGTCTGTTGCCGAAGTTCAAAGCTTTTTATTATTAGCAAAAGATCTAAATTTTATTAATTTAGAATCTTGTAAAAACTTAGGCGAAAAAGCCAATAAAACGGCACAATTAATAAACGGTTTGATTCGTTCAATTGAAAAACAAAATGAGTTTTCATAAAAAATTACAAAAAAAATTACGAATTACGGATTACTTATTACGGATTACAAATAGTAATGGCCAGTCATTAATTGAATTGCTTGTTGCTATGGCTGTTTTTGTAATTGCAGCAGCCAGCATAGTCTTTTTAATTATAGACGTGTATGTTTCTGACAAGTCAGGCCTTGAAACAAGCCAGGCTGCTTTTTTGGCAGAAGAGGGCTTGGATCAGGCAAGGTTAACCAGGGATAATGATTGGGACAGCTTGGTTTCTGTCCCAGCTGAAACAATTGGCAAGTTTACCAGAAATGTTAATGTTGAAAACATTGATTCTGACAGAAAAAAAGTTGTGAGCCAAATAACCTGGGATTTTACCCAGGTTAGGCCCAGGCAAGTTGCTTTAACAGCTTATTTGACCAATTGGCAAGAACCCATTATTTTGGACTGCAATTCAGCTTGTGTTGACGCAGGATATATTTCAGGTTCCTGCACCAGAAGAAGGAATTGCGATGGGGTTCAGTTTGGAGGTTATGGAGACTATGGCTGTCGCAGGATGTGGATTTGCTGCTGTTTTGAACAAGGAGAAGACATTACTCCTCCAGCTGACATTATTGATCTGGTTTTGTCCAATCCTACTGGCTATTCCATTGATTTGTCCTGGACAGCTCCTGGCGACGACGGGGATACAGGAATTGCTTCTGGCTATGATATTCGCTATTCAACCTCTTTAATAACTGAATCTAATTGGAATTCAGCTGTTCAGGTTTCAGGAGAGCCTTCTCCTTCTGTTGCAGGCACAACAGAATCAATGACTGTTTCTGGTTTGGATGCGCAAACAACTTATTATTTTGCCATTAAAACATCAGACGAAATTCCTAATGAATCTGGCCTGTCTAATGTTCCGGGCTTAACAACCTTGGAGCCTGCAGACTGCAACACTGCTTGCATTGATTTGGGCCATTCTTCGGGTTCTTGTTCAACTCCCAATGCCTGCAAGAATATTCCTTTGGGCGGTTTGGGAGAGTATGAATGCCAGAGTAATAAGCTTTGCTGCTGCGAATAAATATTTGTGCTTTAGCATAAGGTTGTTTTTTGTTTTTGTTGGAAGTGGTATAATTAGATAATATGAAGGGTTTTACATTGATAGAGCTAATAGTGTATATAGCCATTGTTTGCGTTGTTTTGGCCTTTATTATTAATTTTGGGCTGAATGTTGTTTACGGGAGTGTTAAGGCCCAGGCAATAAGGGAAACCCAGCAAAATGCCCGTTTTGCAATGGAAAAGATTACTCGTTCAATCAGGCAAGGATTAGATCCTTTATCAGTTTTTAATGTTTCAGCCGGGGTTCTTTATGAAAACGGCATTGCCCTTACAACAGACCGGGTAAGAGTGACTGATCTGGATTTTGTTTTAATTGATAACAGTTATAAAGTGAGCTTGGAAATAGAGCATTATAATCCAGGCAATAGGCCGGAATACCAGGCCTTAGTTAATATGGAAAGCACTGCTCTTTCTTGTAATCCGTAATAAGTAATCCGCAATAGGTAATAGGTAAATATATAATTTCATTCATTTTACGAATTACAGATTACTGATTACTAATAATAATTAATAGATAATATATAATTTCATTTTACGAATTACGAATTACGAATTACAAATTACTGATTTATGAACGGATACATTGCTTTAATATCAGTTTTAATAGTTTTGGCAGTTGTTTTGGTTGCGGCAATCGGAGCTGGCTTTATGGCTATTAACGAGGCTGACATGGGGCTTCAAAAAGACTTGGGCTCTAAAGCTTATTTTTTAGCCCATTCTTGCGCAGAAGAAGCTTTGCAGCAGGTTCATGACGCGCCTTCTTTTCAAGGAACAGGAGATATTGTCTTTGACAAGGGAACTTGCCAATACCAGGTAACAGGCAGCACAATCAATGCTTCTGGAACAGTTTCCGGCTTTGTCAGGAGAATGCAGCTGACATTTGACCAGTCCGGAGCTGAAATTAATATTATTTCCTGGCAGGAAGTAGTAGAATAAGTAATCCGTAATAGGTAAATATATAATTTTACGAATTAGGAAATTTAAACAATAAATAATAAATAATAAACAATAAATAATAAGTAATCCGTAATAGATAAATATATAATTTCATTTTACGAATTACGGATTACAGATTAAAAAAAATTGTCAAAAAAATTTGGGTTAGATATAAGTGATTATTCAGTAGAAGTTTTAGAGCTTGGTTTTAATAAAAAAGCAAAGAAGTTTGCCCGGATTTTGTTAGAACCCGGGATTATTGAAAACGGAAAAATCATTAACAAACAAGAGCTTGCTGAAAAAATAAAACAAGCAGTTAAAAAAGCCAGAATAAGGACTAAAAAAGTTGTTTTCTCTTTGCCAGAATCAAGGGTTTTTATTCATTTTTTTGAAAAACAAGGAAATATTTTAGAGCAGTCTAAAAAAATCATTCCTTTGGACCAGGACAACATATATTTTGACATAAAAGAAAATCTTTATGTTGCCTGTTCCAAAAGAGTAATAGATTCCTATGTTGAAACCTTAAAGCTGGCTGGTCTTGTTCCTGTTGCTGCAGAACCAGAATCATTGAGCTTGGCCAGAAGTTTGAACGCTAAAAATTGCCTGATTTTGGACATTGGAGCCAGAACAGCCAATTTGAGCATTTTTGACCAAGCGGGAAGATTAAGGCTTTCAGCTGCCATTGATATAGCTGGAAACCGCTTTACCCAGTCTTTGTCTTCCAAAATGGACATTTCCTTAAAAATGGCCGAGAAATTGAAAAAGAAATACGGTTTGGATCAAACTAAGAAAAATGAAAGGGTTATGCTTATTCTGCAAAAAGAGCTTCAAGAACTAATCAAAGAAGTAAAAGAAGCAGTTTCTTTTTACCAGGGCGAAATAAAGCAGATAATTCTGGCTGGGGGTTCAGCCAAAATGCCTAAAATAGCTGATTATTTTTTTTCCAATGTTGGCGTGAAAACTTTTATTGCCAAATCTTTGGCTTCAAAGCTCTTAAAAGGAAAATCAGGCCTTTTTAACGTGGCAGCCGGTTTGGCCTTAAGAGGGGTTGATTTAAGCCTTTTTGACATAAATTTAATGCCTTCAAGAAAGCTGACCGCTTCTCAAAAAATAAGTTTGTGCTTTTTAATTATTTTTGTTGCCTTAAGCTTGGTTTTCTTGGCTTGGGTTATTTATCTTTTTGTTTTTTTGCCAGGTTAAAGTTTTCCACTATTGGAGCAAGCAGACACTTGGTGTAAAATAAAAATAGAAGGTCGGATAAACGGCTGAATATCAGCCAAATACCTAATAATTTAACAATAAATATGAAAAAAGGTTTTACCTTAATTGAGATTTTAATTGTTATCGGAGTGGTGGCAATACTTGCTGCCATTGTTATAATAGCAATCAATCCTGCCAGACAATTTGCCCAGGCAAGAAACTCCCAAAGAAGAAGCGATGTGTTGGCTATTTTGAATGCAGTCCATCAAAGAATGGTTGATAATCAAGGCCAGTTTGCCGAGGGCACGATTTGCGATCCTTTGCCCGATTCTGCGAGCATTATAACTAGCACTATTGATAGCGGGAATGTTGATCTCTGCGCCTGCTTGGTTGCAGATTACTTGGCAGAAATGCCTTACGACCCCAGCGATGATTTGGCTGGTTTTACTGACTGCACAGATTACCACACAGGCTATTTAATTCATCAGGATACTGTTGGGGGCAGAATAACTGTTTCCGCTCCTTCTGCAGAACTTGGCCAGGCAATCAGTATTACCAGATAAAATTTATTGATATGTTTTGAACCAAGGCTGCCCTTTTTGGGCAGTTTTGTTTTGTTCACAGGTAATTTTTGGCATATCTGGTATAATAAATAAAAATGGCTAATTTTTGTTCAAACTGCGGGAAAAAAATAAAGCCAGAAAGCAAATTCTGCGGTTCTTGCGGTTTGCCTATTGAGATAGAGAAAACAGTAATAGGTTATTGGCAGGCAAAAGAATACGATACGCATGATGATTACAGTCGGAAAATAAAAGGAAGCCTGGCTTTAACTAAAAAAGAAATAGTTTTCTTCAGGTATGCTGCTTTTTCCGGCAAAGCGAAAAAATGGAGGACAATACCCATATCCAGCATAAAATCTATTGCCAGAACCCCTATTTTTAATTTAGTAATGATTAGATATAATAAAGCCCCCAAAGGGTCTGGAGCTTTGAGAAGGTTTTTCAGCAACAGAACTATGTCTTACAAAATAAGCGATTGGCAGAGCTTTGTTGAAAATATCAGGAAATTAAATCCTAATATTAAAATTAAATGTTAGGATTGGCGCAATAGCAATATTTTTGGTATTATTAATTAAAAGGTTAAAAAAAATAACCATTCAATATATGAAAAAGTATTTTTTTGTTTTCTTAATTTTAACAGCCTTGGTTTTAATTGGGGCTTCTTGTGGAAAAGAGAGCAAGTCTTCAAAAGCAGAAGATAAGTTCTTGTTTCCTTTTCAGGGCAAGCAAAAAGAACAGCAGATTACTAATAATAAGAAAAGGGATACGAATCCCAGGGTTTCTGGAGACGGCAAGACAGTTGCTTTTTGGAGAGATGCGGACGGAGATAATTATTGGGATACATTGGTTTTAACTGATCCTGACGGCAAAGAAAAGAAAACAATCAAGGTTAGGGGGGATATTTTTACAGACAAATTCGGCATTAGGCCAAATTCTTTAGATATTGACCATGGTGGCACCACAGCTGTTTTTATTGGCACTCCTTTTGTTGAAAACTGGCGTTTGGTAGATTCTATGCCATCGTATTTTTTTATCCTTGATTTGAATGAAGAAACAGCAAGAAAAATAGATCCTCATGGTCTTCCGGAAAAATATTATCCACCAGAAGTTGATGCTGAAAGGGCTTGGCCCACGTTTGTAAGGATAAGTCCTGACGGCTCAAAGATCTTTTTCACAGCCGATATCACAGGAGTTGATTTCGGCGAAAGGCACGATGTTCCAGAAGATGACATAGTTGGAGTGGTTAATTCAGACGGCACAGGATTGAAAGTCATAGAAAAGGGAATTAATGGATATTGTTTGGCAGTTGATGATTCCAATAGGGTGTATTTTGCAAGGACAATAGACAATAAGTATAAATGGGTTTTAACGCGAGCTGATGCGTCAGCAGAATTAGAAACCGGAACAAATCTTGGAATTGAAATAAAATGTCCTAATCAGGCATCGCTTTCAGTAAGCAAGAACGGAAAAAGAATCTCAGGCATTTTGGCTTCCGGAGGAATGGTTTTTGTTGCCAATGATCAGGGCGATATTATAGCTCAGAGGCAAGCGTTTGCATTCTCAATAATTACTGGGGAAGGGTCAAGATTATTGGGCTTTGAAACAAAAAGGGATTTGGAGCCAGGACAAAGAGGACTTATTTATTATGATATTGACAATAATTTAGAACAGGAGGGTCAGGTTTTAAGCATGGATTATTCTATTCACAGTCAGAATATAGACGTTGATTATTCAGGAGGAGTGGTGGTCGCTGAAATTTACGATAAAGAAGATAAGAATGAGGAAATCGTTACTATAACTTGGCAAAAATAATATAATAAAAAAAATATGAAAAAATTCAAATACATCATTCCGTTAATCTTGATAAGTTTGGTTTTTATCGGGGCTTCCTGCGAAAAGGGCTCTTCTCCTGCTAAAAGCGAATCAGAGTTTGCTTATCCTTTTGAAGGCGATTTAACAGAGAGCAAAATTACAGATAACAGTCTTGGAGACAACAATCCAAAAATTTCAGGCGACGGCCAAACCATTGTTTATTTTAAAGACACAGAGGACGAAAATAATTATATAGATTCTATAGGAATAGCCGGCCCCAATGGAGAGAAGGGGGTAATTAAAATAGTAGGAGGATTATTGCCTGAAAAATCAGGCCTGATGATAGATTCTTTGGATATAAGCAGGGATGGAAGCAAGGTAGCCTTTATAGCCGCTCCCTTTGTTGAAAATTGGTGGTCTACCTGGCCAATGTTTAAATATGTTTATGTTTTGGATTTAAAAGCAGAAACTTTGGCTAAAATAGATCCTCAAGAGCTTCCTGAAAAATTCTACAAAGACGAGGCAGACGCTGAAAGGGCTGAACCGGTAAGAGTAGCTTTAAGCGACGACGGAAGCATGGTTGCTTTTACTGTAAATGTTTGGGGGGTTGATTTTGATTCAATTCATGATGCCTGGGGAGGAGATGACAACATGCTTTTAATAGCTCCTTCTGACGGCTCCAAAGAGCCCGATGTTTTAAAAATGGGAATTGCCGAGGCCCATGTGGACATGGATTCTGAGGGCAGGATATTTTACTGCAAAACAGACAATGAAAATCATAGCAAATATGAGCTGTCAGTTATTAATTCAGACGGTTCTGGCAATAAGGGTTTGGGAATTAATATTGGTTCCTGGGGCTTGGTTGCAAGCAACAACGGCAGAGTGGTTGCTTTTGACAAAGACAAAGGCACAATGTTTGTGGCAAGCCATAACGGAAACATTATTGCCCAGACCGAGAATTATTACGGTTCAGTCAATATTACGGGAGACGGAAGCAAGGTTCTGGTTTATCAGGGTAATAATAAGCTTCCAAAAGAAGAAAACGGCCTTGTTTTTTACAATGTAGATGATGGTTTTTCTGTTGATCAGATACTGGAACACAGAGGATACAAAATCAGCTCTAATTTAATTGATGTTTCAGACCACGGAGAAATAGTGGTTTTTCAAAGCTGGGACGAAGACACAGACAGGGATTATGAAATAACATCAATTTATTGGAAAAAGTAAATATGAGCAAATTTTGTCCAAAATGCGGCGCAACCTTAAAGCCAGGAGCTAAATTCTGCCCGAGTTGCGGTTTTTCATTTGAAGAAAAACCAGAAGGAAAAGAAGCAGAACATCCGCAAGAGTTAGAGCCTAAACCAGAACCAGAAATTGAGCCAGAGCCAGAATCAATTCAGCCGATAGAACAGGTTCAGCCTCAGCCCCAGCCCCAGCCGGTTCCTGCTGGTCCAGACCCTTATTATGTTGCTCCTCCGCCTGCAAAATCTTCTGGCTGCGGAGTGGGCTGTTTGGTGGGGTGTTTGATTGCCTTGGTTGTTTTTTTAATAATTGTGGGCATTATAGTTGCTTTTGTTTATTATTTCTTAACAAGAGAAAAAGAACCGGGCAGTTATTTTGAAATAGATTCTCAAAGCAAGGGCGTTAAGTCTGTGGAATGTACTTCAGCAGCTTGCTTGGAAAATAACCTGAAAATATGCTCCCCTGCCCAAGGAGAAACAGAAATAGGGGATTTTGCCGAAGCAGAATTTCAAATATTGGGCAAAAGCGAAGATAATAAAGATTCCTGCGTAGTGTTTTTCAAAATAACAGAAATAAAAGAAATGCCTCCTGGCATGGATTTTATTCCTAAATTTGTTTTAGAAAAAATGTTTGATAATCTTTCTTTGGAATGCTTGGTGCCTGAAAAAATATACAAGCAGGGAATTGAAGAATTTGGGGAATATATTTCAGAAAATATGGTTGAGGTGTGCAAAGGTCCTTTGTTTGACGTTGCAGAAAAATTCGGCGTTGATTTAGAAGATTTAAAAGATTAATTTAAAAAGGTCGCCATAATTTTTAAAAAATAGAAAATATGGATAAAATACTAATTGCTCAAGATCTTTTAGCTAAAACCAATTATGGCTATAATTATAATGCTGGAGCAGGCATTGGATTCTTAGCTTTCTTTTTGTGGTTTTTCTTTATAGCTGCTTTTTACGCTTATTCTGCCCTTACCTTGATGCTGATAGCCAAAAAAACCAATACTCCTAATGCTTGGATGGCTTGGGTTCCGATTCTGAATATGTATTTGATGTGCCAGATTGCTGGAAAATCCATACTTTGGTTTGTTCTGCTTTTACTGCCCTTTATTAACATTGTGGCCAATGTTATTCTCTGGGCCGAAATAGCTCAAAAAAGGGGCAAGCCAGGCTGGTGGGGGATTTTAATGCTTGTTCCAATAGCCAACTTTATAATAATGGGTATTTTGGCTTTTTCTGGTTCAGGCGTTGCTGTTCAGGCTTCAAAAAGCAGAAAATCAGCAGTTTTTTCCTCTGCGCCGGCAAAAAAGGGAATGGTTTGTCCTAAATGCGGGGCCTCAATTTTAAGTTCAGATAAGTTTTGCCCGGGATGCGGAGCCAAAGTAGCTTTAAAAAAGGAAGGAAGATTTTGTCCAAAATGCGGAGCAAAAATTAAAGGCGCGGATAAATTCTGCCCTGATTGCGGAGCAAGGGTTTAAGCTTTGGGGCAGGCGCGTTAAATGAATCCAAGGAGTAGTTTAAGCAGAAAAAAGCAAAAATCTCTGTCAGGATTTACTTTGGTGGAGATATTGGTTGCAACAGCAATAATCGGCATTATTGCGACAATTGTTTTGGTTGCTTTGGGAACAGCCAGACAAAAAGCAAAAATAGCCAGAGCTAAGTCAGACACAAGAAACATTTATAATGCTTTTGTTTTGTTGGTTGAAGACACTGGAGAATGGCCAGGCCATAAAACACCGGACGTTGCAGAATGCAGCAGCACTTTGATTAATGAAATATGTGCAGACGGATGTCCTTATTCTTTGTCTGACTGCGAAGCGGGCTTAGTTTGCAATGACGGCAATTATGAAGATTGGAATGGTTTGTATGTTGGTTCGAGTCAGCTGATTGATCCTTGGAATAACGAATATTTCTTTGACACAGATTACTACGATCAAACCGGAGAATGCATTGCAGTTATTGGTTCTTACGGGCCTAACGGCAGGGGCAATAATGAGTATGATGAAGATGATATAATTTTTATTCTTCCTGTAAAATGATATAATAAAAATATGAAAAGATTAACTTCAACTTTAATCATTGTTTCTTCTATCGTTGCTGCAGTAGTGTTTTTAACTGTTTTGGCCGGGATTATCTTTTTCTCTGATTTTGCAGGAGAAAAAGCCAGAAAAGAAGAAATAACAGTGGATATTCCGGATAAAAGCTATGATGAAACAGAAAAGAGAATTAAAGAGTTGGAAAAAAAGATTAAAGACCTTGAAGACAATCAGGACGGTTCTTCTGTTGACGACTTTATTATTCCTCCTTTAAGCCAGGAGCAGATTTCAGCTGTTGTGGAGCTTTGGTGCCCTGACGATAATTACGATGAAAACGGATTTTTAAGCATGGGGTCTGGAACAATTGTCAGTCCAGAGGGCATTATTTTTACCAACCGCCATGTTATTTCCAATTATGACTGGAGCGTTATTGAGTCTTCTCCTACCTGTTATGTGGGCATTACCGAAGACATTTCCCAGCCTTCTCAGTTCAAATACGTGGCAGATGTTTTGGCTTATTCTCCTCAAACAGATGATTATTTTGATTTTGACGTGGCTGTTTTGTATATTTATGATGTTTGCTACGATTGTCCGGACGCTCCTGTTTCTTTGCCAGAGTCCTTTCCTTATTTAGATCTTGGATATTCTTCTGATTTAAGCCCGGGCGACTATATTGCGATTGCCGGCTATCCTGAAATAGGGGCTGGGACCTGGAATTTTACTGACGGCATAGTTTCTGGCAGAGTGGGGGATTTTGTTTTAAAAACAGACGCTAAAATAGATTCTGGCAATTCCGGAGGGGCTGCCTTGAATTCCAAAAATCAGTTAATAGGCATTCCCACTTGGACTATTTCGGGACAGGCAGAAAGCATTGGCTATGTTATTGAAATAGACGAAGTTTACGATTGGTTCCAAGATGAAGTAATTCCTTTGCTTGGCCAATGAAAAGCGCTTTGACTAAATTTTTAGCAGTAGCAATGGTTATTCTGGGAATTCTGCAAATTATTTTGTCAATCGTCCAAATAGTCATTATTATCACCAAATAGCTTTGTGATAGGCTTAGCCTATCACAAGAAAAATGAAGCCGAGGAGCTTATGAGCGCCTCGGCTTTTTCTTGTTTTCGGAGCGTTTCGTCTAGAGAGGATTAATCCTATCCTCTGAGGCATACCACCGCCTTAGACAGCCACGCTCCACCGTACATCGCTTGGCTTCGCGTACCCACAGCTTGTCTTCTCAGCCGTCATCGTCTTGGCAGTCGTCATAGCCACATTCGTTGTCGTTTCGTTTCTTGTTGTCTCTTGTTTCTTCTTTCTTGCGGCCATTTTAAGTCTCCTTATTCAGGCCTTTTTCCTTTCTTGATTGCTGTAATTTACAGCGGTGTGGCAGAGATACTATTCTCTATACGGGGGGGGCTCTGATTATTGCCATTGCCTGGCCTCCTTTCTATTCTTTTTTTATGTCGGGCCAATGTGGCTTTTTGCGGCGTCGGTATTTCAATGTTCTAATAACCAATGTTCTAATAATATAGTATCATATTTTAAATTAATAAACAATAATTCTTTGTGATAGGCCAGGCCTGTCACAAAGAATAAGTGGTTTTTCATAAGCTTAATTATCTGCTATTATGTAATAATGAAGCACATGGATTTTAAAGACATTTTAGAGATTGTTAGCCAGGCTGGCAAAAAAAGACAAACAGTTGAGATTTATTATCCCGAAACAGAAAATGCTTCTGAGGGCTGGCGGGAAGTAGAGCCTTACAGCTTAGCCACAGACATTGGCAAACAAGGGGAGCATTTGGTTGTTGGAAAAGAAATTATATTGCCGGGCCATATTTTCAACGCTTTTACTGCAGGTTCTGAAGACGACCACTGCGACTCTTTTATTTTAGGCAAAATTAAAAAGGTTAGGTTAACCAATAAAAATTTCAAGCCCAAATGGCCGGTTGAATTCTAATGGCAAAAGTAAGCAAGATAAAAGCAAATAAGGATTTGAAAAAAGCTGTTTTAGCAGCAGTCAATGAAATAGGCGGTTTTGAAAGCGTTGTCAAAAAAGGCGATGTTGTTTTATTAAAGCCCAACTTTAACACGGCTGATCCTTTTCCAGCCTCTACCGACCTTGAATTTTTAAAAACAATAGTGGAACTGGTTTATGAGTTAGACCCTAAAGGAGTAATAATAGGTGATTCTTCCACTCTAAGCTTAAACACTGAAAAAGTAATGCAGGAAAAAGGCATATACGAGCTTTTGAAAATGCCGATTCCTCCCAGAATATATAATTTTGACAAAAGAGAATGGGTTAAAAAAGAAATCTTAGGAGCAAAATACTTAAAAACCGTTAAAGTGCCTTTGTTTTTGGACAGGGCAGACAAGCTGATCCTTTTGCCCTGCTTAAAAACCCATAACTTAGCCCAGTTCACAGGAGCTTTAAAGCTTTCAGTCGGTTTTATGAAGCCCTATCAAAGAACCCCCTTGCATCTGCGCAAGCTGCAGGAAAAAACAGCAGAGTTGAACAAAATTATCCATCCGGACCTGATTATTATGGATGCCAGAAAATGTTTTATTAACAAAGGCCCTTCTCGCGGCAAGCTGGCCTGCTCTGATTTGGTTTTGGCTTCCAAAGACAGGGTGGCAATTGATATTGAGGGCGTGAAAGTAATCCAGTCTTTTAGGGGAAACGCTTTAAAAAAGATTAATGCCCAGGATATTCCCCAAATTAAAAAAGCTTTGGAGCTTGGTATTGGGGAGCTTCCTGATTAACAATATGCTGGCTAAAAAAGACATTATTCCAATTGTTATAATTATTATTGCTTTAATTGTTGGAGCTTGGCTTTATCCCTCTTTGCCAGAGCGGATTCCTGTCCATTGGAATTCTCAAGGGGAAGCAGACGGGTGGGGGTCTAAAGATTTTGGAGTGTTCTTTTTGCCCATTTTGGCTTTGGGAGTGTATTTATTAATGACCTTTATTCCCAGGATTGACCCCTTGAAAAAGAATTACGAAAAGTTTAAAAAGCCTTATTTTTATTTCAAGCTTTTGCTTTCTTTGTTTTTTGTCTTTTTGTATTTCTTTACCTTATGTTCAGTTTCGGGCTTTGAAATTAATATAGCCTATTTTATGCTTCCGGCTTTTTCTTTTCTTTTTATTCTAATGGGGGCGATGCTTCCTAAATTAAAAAGGAATTACTTTATTGGAATTAGAACTCCTTGGACAATCCATTCAGACATTGTTTGGGAAAAAACTCATAAGTTTTCTAGCAAGATTTTTATTGCCGCTGGCACTATTTCTTTAGTGGGCATGATTTTTCCTTCTTTTGCCTTTTCAATTTTTATAACAGCAGTTATTGCAGCGGCTATTGTTTGCGTGGCTTATTCATATTTTTTATTTAGAAGAAACAATGGCTGATATTGACTTTTCCAAAATTTACTCTTTTTCAAAGATAAACATGTTTGGTAAATGCCCCAAGCAGTATCATTTTAATTATTTAGACGAGGAAGTGGCAAAAATCAAAAAACAGCTTTTAAAGCCAAGAGATTATACAACCAAGGGTTCTGCTGTTCATGGAGCAATTACCCTTTTTTATCATTTTCCTGCTGTTAAAAGAACATTTTCCAATCTTAAAAATTGCTTGGAGCAGGCCTGGTTTTCGGAAAAGGATATTTATAAAAAGCCTCCCCTGGGAGCTACGGGCGGCTTCTTCAGCTTAAACCATGAAAGAAGAGTATACAGAGAGTCTTTGGAGCTTTTGCAGAATTTTTTTAAGTTGGAAAAGCAAGACCCTGATTTATTTTACATACCGGTTAAAAACATTAAAAATTCTTTTCAAGACTACGAAAAAATGATAAAGCCTTTAAATGCCAAATGGTTTGTTTCGGGCAAGTTTGACAGAATTGACAAGTTGGAAAATAATAAATTAAAGGTTATTGATTTTAAAACAGGCAGAAACAACAATGATTTTTTCCAGCTTGAATTTTATAAAATGTTGGCAGAGATTAACTTTAATATGAAAGTTGACCAGGTGAGCTTTTACTATCTTTTGAACAAAGAGATAAAAAGCTTTGATGTTTCTCAAACAAGCGTCAATGAAATTAAAGACAAGGTTGCAGAAAAGATAAACAAGATTGAAAAAACAAAAGAGTTTTTGCCCAATAAAAGCAGATTATGTTCAATGTGCGATTTTAAAGAAATCTGCCCAGCTTTTAAATGAAATACATTATTGGATTGGGCGGTTCAATTGTCTGCCCAGAGAAAATAAATATTGGCTATTTGAAAAGGTTTAAAAAGCTTATTCTGTCTGAGATTAAAAAAGGCAGCAGTTTTGTTATTGTTGTTGGGGGCGGAGGAATTGCCAGAGAGTATCAAAAAGCAGGCCAGCTGCTTGGCGTTTCTGAAAAAGCCAGAGATTTGCTTGGCATAAAAGCAAGCCGGCTTAATGCAGAGCTTTTAAAGGTTTTGTTCGGCAAATATGCCCAGCCAGTTGTTTTTGACAAAAGATTTAAGATTAAAAAAATAAATAAATCCTCTCTTATTATTGGATCCGGCTGGTTTCCAGGCAGGTCAACAGACTGGGTGTCTGTTCAAGCAGCAATTGATTTGAATGTTAGCAAGGTTCTCTTTTTGGGAAAGCCGGATTATGTTTACACTTCAGATTTTGTTAAAAGCAAAAAAGCCAAGCCAATAAAAGAAATAAAGTGGAGAGATTATTTTAAAATCATCCCCTCCGAATGGAGTCCTGGCTTGTCAGCGCCGGTTGATCCTGTGGCAGCCCGCTTGGCAGGCAGAAAGAAAATAAAAGTGATAGTGGCAGGAGGCAAGGATCTGGCCAATGTTAGAAAAATATTAAATAATAAAAGTTTTAAAGGAACAACATTGTATGATTAATGTTATAAAGTTTTCAGGCCAAATAGAGCCTTATTCTGAAAAAAAGGTGTACAATTCAGCCAAAAGGGCAGGGGCTTCAGCAGATTTGGCAAAGCATATTGCCAAACAAATAAGCAGCCAAGCTTTTGAAGGAATGAAAACCTCTGAAATATTAAAAAGAGTGAAAGCATTGTTGAAAAAAGAGAATAAAAAAGCCAGTTTAAGGTTTAATTTAAAAAAAGCTTTAAAGGGGTTGGGCCCGACTGGTTTTCCTTTTGAAAAGTACACGGCTGAGGTTTTTTCTTCCCGGGGATTTGAAACAAAAACCAACCTTTTCTTAAAAGGAAGATGTTGCGTTCATGAAACAGATTTTACAGCCCAAAAAGGCAATCTTTTGTATATTGGAGAATGCAAATACAGGAATCTTTTGCGCGGCAAGGTGCACACCAGGGACGCTTTGGCAAATTACGCAAGATTTTTGGATATTAAAAGCAGTTCTTCTTTTGGAGGCTCTTTAAAAAGCCTGCTGGTTACCAATTCTAAATTTACTCTTAAGGCGGTTAAGTATTCCAAATGCGTGGGAGTTGATCTTTTGGGCTGGAAATATCCCAAAGGCCGGGGTTTGGAAAAGATTATAGAAGACAATAAGTTGTATCCGATTACCATTCTGCCCAGCTTGAAAAATTATATGATTCATGCTTTTATTGATAATAAGATTATTTTAGCTAAAGACTTGACAGAAAAAAACATGGGAAAGATTTTAAAAGCAACCAGGATTCATGAAAAAGATCTGCAAAGATTAATCCAAGAAGCAAGAATGCTGTTATGATAGAGTTTGAAATTCAGAAGAAATCAAAAAAAAGCCGGGCAAGAACAGGTTTTTTAAAAACCAGCCATGGGGTTGTGCAAACTCCGTGCCTGGTTCCGGTGGCTACTCAAGCGGTTGTTAAAACTCTGGATTCAGAAGAGATTGCAAAAACCAAGACTCAGGTCTTGATTGCCAATACTTTTCATTTGCATTTAAGGCCGGGAGAAAGGATTGCAGCCGGCCTTCACCAGTTTATGAATTGGCCAAAGCCCCTAATGACTGATTCTGGGGGTTTTCAGGTATTTTCTTTGGGTTTTGGCAAGGACCAGGGAACAGGAAAGGCTTTTTTCGGACAGCAGGAAGGGGTTATTCTTCAGAAAAAGCAGCCAAGAGAAATTAAAATTACAGAAAAAGGGGTTTGGTTCAAGTCTCCCCTAAATGGAGACAGGCTTTTTTTAGGGCCTAAAGAATCAATTAGGATCCAGGAGAAATTAGGAGCTGACATTATTTTTACTTTTGATGAATGCACTTCTCCTTTGGTTTGCAAGGGATATGCTGAAGATTCTTTAAAAAGAACCCATCAATGGGCTGAATTATGTTTAAAAGCCAAAAAGACAAATCAAGCTCTTTTTGGCATTGTCCAAGGGTCTCATTTCAAAGATTTAAGGCAGGAGGGCAGTAAATTTATCAATTCTTTGGATTTTGACGGTTTTGGCATAGGCGGAGATTTGGGTAGGACCAAAAAAACAATGAAGAGCATTCTTGATTGGACAATTCCTAATTTGCGAGAATCAAAGCCAAGGCATTTTTTAGGAATAGGCTATTTGGAGGATATGGAGAATATTATTCGTTCTGGCATTGATTTGTTTGACTGCACAGTGCCTACCCATTATGCCAGAAGGGGAATTGCTTTTATTTCAGAAGGGAAATTAAACCTTAACCAGGCAAAATTCTTAAAAAGCAAAAAGCCCTTGGATTCAAAATGCTCTTGTTGTGTTTGCCAAAGCTATAAAAGAAGTTATATTTCTCATTTAATAAGGGCCAAAGAAATAACTGGAATGAAATTATTAACCTTTCATAATTTACATTTTTTTAATTCTTTTGTTGAAAAGATAAGGGATAAAATTAAAAGCAATAGATTATGATAAATCCTGTCAGAAGTTTGGCTTTTAAGATAATTAAAAAAGCTAAACACGTTAAGATAAATAAAGAGAAGATTAAAGAATTTTCCAAGCAGAGACTGGCTTCGCCCGAATGGAATTCTTTTTATCACTTTGGTTCTTTGGATTATTTCTTTGTCTTGGATTCAATTAATTTTTGTTTTTGGAATAAAGATAAAAAATGGGAAATAACTTACAAAGGAAAAAAGCACGACGGTTATTTTGCTTTGGCTTTGGCTTTGAAGATTTTCTTTGAAAAGAAAAGCCCTGATATGGGGTATTTTTCCAGCATTTCTTTAAAAGAATTTTGCTCTATTTTACAAGGAGGCAAAAACCTTTATTTTTTAAAAAAAAGATGGCAGATAATAAAGCAGGTAAGCTCAGAAATAATTAGAAAATACGGCACCTGCCAGGATCTTGTCAAGAATTGCAATAATAAGTTTTCCGCTTTGGTGCCAAAAATTGAAAATCTCCCTTATTTTAAAGATCCTTTTTTAAAAAGAGCCCAGATTTTGGCCTGCGATATTTATGGATCTGGATTGGAAAAGTTTGATGATTTGGATTACTTAACTGCTTTTGCTGATTACAAAGTGCCTCAGATTTTGAACCATCTTGGCATTTTAGAATACTCTGAATCTTTAAATAAAAAGATTAAGAATAAGGCATTGATTGCTCCAGGATCATTGTTAGAAATGGAAATAAGGGCAGGAACGATTATTGCCATAGAAAGTATAAAGAAAGATTTTGGGTTTTATGCTTTTGAAATAGACTGGATTTTATGGAACAAGGCCCAGAAGTTGAATATTAAAAAACCCTATCATTTAACCAAAACCATTTGCTATTGACAAAATCTTGGTCTGCGCTATAATTGATTATAGTTTGTTCTTTTGGGTGCGCTCTCATTTCTTCTTCTGTATCTTCCCGCCCAGGGGAAGATACGCCTGACCAAGGCTTTTGCAGACTGTAACTCTGCAAAAGCCCTTTTTTATTGGGTTGAGAAAATAGGCAAAAAGTAGTAGAATTATTAATATGATTAACATAAAGCCGAACAAGGGGAAGAAATTGATTGCCAAGGCAGGAGAAAAAGAATATTTAAGACTGCCAATTAAAACCCATTTTATTAAGCCTTGCGACAAAATAGATAATATTGTTTTGAAATATGTTTTGAGTTCTGCAGAAAAAGGAGATATTGTTGTTTTGTGCCAGAAAATAGTTTCTATTGTTTTGCACAAAGTTGTGTATAAAAGCTATGTTCAGGTTGGGTTTTGGGCAAAATTCCTTTCTCGCTTTGCCAAGAAAACCCCGGCTGGATTTTCTGTTGGCAATCCATATAAAATGCAAGTGGCAATTGATCTGGCAGGCCTGCCCAGGATATTTTTAGCTTGTTTTTTGGGCGGAGCTGCCAAGCTTTTTGGAATTAGGGGAGTTTTTTACAGAGTGGCTGGCAATGAGATCAACCAAATAGACGGATTTTACGGAAAAGCTTTTAAAGAATATGAGAATATGGGCATATTGGGCCTTAAGAATTGCGATAAGCTCTGCAATAAACTAACTGAAAAATACAGCCTTTCTTTTGTTGTGGCTGATGTTAATGATTTGGGAAGGAATGTTTTGGGCAAAAGCCTTGGCGTGGATAAAAAATTAATTTTAAAGCTTTTAAAAGACAACCCGGCCGGCCAGTCCAATGAGCAGACCCCGATCATAATAATAAGAGAAAATGTATAAAAGAATTTTAAATTTTCAAACCCATAGGGTGGGATCGGCTGCTGCAATAATAGCTGTTTGTTCTTTTGTTTCAGCTCTTTTGGCTTTGTTTCGCGACCGGCTTTTGGCTGGAACCTTTGGAGCGGGGGACGAGCTTGATATTTATTATGCAGCTTTTAGGATTCCTGACTTTGTGGCAATGGTTTTGGTTATGGGCGCTATTTCCGCAGCTATAATACCGATATTCTCTTCTTATCTGGCTCGTTCTGAAAAAGAAGCTTTTGATTTTCTTTCAAACTTAATCAATGTGTTTTTTGTTTCTTTGATTTTAGTTTCAGCTGTTTTGATAATCTTTATTCCCCAATTGATTTCTTTAATCGCCCCCGGCTTTGAAGGAGAGAAAAAAGACCTGACAATTCTTTTAAGCAGAATAATGTTTTTAAGTCCTGTTTTGCTTGGGATTAGCAATATAGTTTCCGGCGTTTTAAGAGTTTTCAAAAGGTTTTTAGCAGCCTCTGTGGCTCCGATAATGTATAATATTGGAATTATTTTGGGAATTTTATTCTTTGTTCCTGTCTTTGGAATTAAGGGATTGGCTTTTGGGGTTGTTCTGGGTGGGTTTTTGCATTTGGCAATCCAAATGCCAGTGCTTTTAAAGGTTGGTTTTGTTCCCTTGAAAAGAATAAAGTTTTTAGATCCGGGCATTTTAAAAACCATTAAATTGACTATTCCCCGAGCCATTGGCTTGGCAGCAGGCCAGATTAATTTAATAGTGATTACTGCTATTGGCTCTACTTTGGCAGCAGGAAGCGTGGCTGTTTTCAATTTGGCTTACAATTTAAGAAACCTGCCCATAAACCTTATTGCCATATCTTTGTCAACCGCTGTTTTCCCTTTTATGTCTTTGAGTTTTTCTATGGGGAAAAAAGAAGAACTAAAATCAAGATTTTCCCTTGTTTTTCGCCAGATTGTTTTTTTAATAGTTCCGATTAGTTTTTTAATGTTTATTCTTAGGGCCCAGATTATTAGAATAATTTTGGGAACAGGAAAATTTGCCTGGGTTGATACCCGTTTAACAGCAGCCTGTTTGGGAATATTCAGCATTGGGGTGGCAGCTTACGGCCTTTCTCTTTTAATAAATAAGACTTTTTACGCCTTTCACAACACCAAAATACCAGCCATTGTAACCCTGCTTACAGTCGGCCTGAATATAGCCCTTTCCTATTTTTTTATCTGGGCTTTGAGTTTTGAGAACTTTTTTCAAAAAAGCCTGATAGGTTTTCTTGATTTGCAGGGCATAAGAGAAAACATGGTAGTCGGCCTGGCTTTGGCCTTGGCGCTTTCCGGCATATTCCAGCTAAAGATTTTATTTCTTTTTCTTTGGAAAAAATTGGGAGACTTCAATGTTAAAGAAATTGCCATATCTATGGCTAAAATATGCCTGGCCAGTTTTTTGCTGATAGCGGTTAGCCTGGCGGTTCGCGATTTTACGGCCAGCTTGGTTGATATGCAGACATTTTTAGGAATATTTTTGCAAGCAGCATTTTCTGCTTTAGCAGGCTTATTAGTGTATGTTTTGGCAGCCTTAATATTAAAGCTAAAAGAAATCAACGCTGTTAAAACCTTAATCTTTCGGAAGATAAATGGAAATTAGGAATTTTTGCATTATTTCTCACATAGACCACGGAAAGTCAACTTTGGCTGACCGTTTTTTAGAATTAACTGATTCTGTTTCTTCAAGAAAAATGAAGTCCCAATATTTGGATATGATGGATTTGGAAAGAGAAAAAGGCATTACTATTAAAATGCAGCCAGTAAGAATGAAATATAAGGGGTATGTTTTGAATTTGATTGACACTCCCGGGCACGTAGATTTTTCTTATGAAGTTTCCAGAAGCTTGGCTGCTGTTGAGGGGGCTGTCCTTTTAGTTGATGCTTCTAAAGGAATACAAGCCCAGACCCTGGCTAACTTGGAATTGGCCAAAGAGCAAAACCTGGTTATTGTCCCGGCAGTGAACAAGATTGATCTGGCCCAAGCTGAAACCGAAAAGACAACAAAAGAAATAGCCGAGCTTTTAAATGTGCCAGAGAGCGAGGTTGTTAAAATATCAGCTAAGAACGGAACCAATGTGGAGAAACTGCTTTTAGCTGTTATTGAAAAGATCCCCAGTCCTGGAGGGGGAGCAGTTAAAAAGCCCTTGAGAGCCTTGATTTTTGATTCAATATACGATTCTTACAAAGGGGTTATTGCTTATGTGAGAGTGGTTGAGGGAGAGGTCAGGAAAACAGATAAGATTAAGCTTATGGCAGCTGGCGCATCTTCTGAAATTAAGGAGCTGGGGTATTTTCTGCCGGAGTTTTCTTCTCAAGATAAGCTCCAAGCAGGAGAAATAGGGTACATTGCCACCGGCATTAAGGAGCCTGGAAAAGTAAGGGTGGGGGATACAATAATAATTTCAAATTCTAAATTTCAAATTTCAAATAAGCCCTTGGAAGGATACAAGGAGCCAAAGTCAATGGTTTTTGCCAGCCTGTATCCCGAAGATCCAGATGATTTTGATTTGTTAAAAGAGGCGTTGGCCAAGCTTAATCTTAATGATCCTTCTTTGGTTTTTGAGCCGGAAACAAAAGAAGCTTTAGGAAGGGGTTTTCGATGCGGTTTTTTAGGAACCTTGCACGCTGAAATAATCTCTGAAAGACTATTAAGGGAGTTTGGCTTAAAATTAGTAGTTTCTTCCCCCTCTGTTGTTTACAAGGCGGATAATAAAATGATTTATTCTCCTGCTGACTGGCCGGAAAAAGCAGAAAAGACCCAAGAGCCCTGGGTTTTGGTTGAGGCGGTGACTCCTTGCAAGTATATGGGCAAGATAATGGATTTGTTCAACAGCACAAGATCTTTATACCTTAAAACAGAATATGTGGGCGAAGAAAAAGCAGTTCTGGTTTATGAGGTTCCTTTAAGGGAAATTATTGTTAATTTCTATGACAAGCTTAAGGGGGTGAGCCAGGGTTTTGCCTCAATGAGTTATTCTTTTTCAGGCTACAAAGAAGCTGATTTGGAAAGAATGGACATTTTGATAGCTGGAGAATTAGAGCCTGCCTTTTCCAAAATAGTGCCTAAGGAAAAAGCTTTAGAAGAGGGCCGGGCCATAGTTTTAAAATTAAAAGAATCTTTGCCTGCCCAGCAGTTTTCCGTTGCTTTGCAAGCAGTGATTAAAGGCAAGGTAATTGCCAGGGAAACCTTAAAAGTTAGAAGAAAAGATGTTACCGGTTATCTTTACGGAGGGGATTATTCCAGAAAGAGAAAGCTTTTGGAAAAGCAGAAAAAAGGAAAAAAAGAGCTGAAAGAAAAAGGAAGGGTAAGAATACCTTCCAAGACTTTTTTAGATGTTTTCAGGGGGTAAATTATATGTTATTATCTGAACAGAGGAGCTATGGTAAAAGATATCATGCTTAAAACCACCATTGTGGCCAGGGCTATCCAGATTATTTTAAAAGCAATTTTAACATTAGGTTTCATAATCCTATTTATATGATAACAAGAAAGAAGAAAAATAAAAAGAGGGGTTCTCTTAAGAATGTGCTGGCTTGCGGGTTTTTATTTGTTTTTGTGCTTGTTGTCATCATTTTTATTTTTGCTGCCAATTGGAAGATTAACCAGAAAAGAAAAGAATTAACAGCCAGGGCAGAAGAGTTAAGGGTCCAGGTGGCAGCCTTGGAGCAGAGAAACAAAGAGCTTAAGGAAAATATCTCTTATGTTGGGAGCGAAGATTACTTAGAGCAGGTTGCCAGAGAGCAGCTGGATATGAAAAAGCCGGGAGAAGAGGTTGTGGTTATTCAAAAAGAAGAAGAGCAAGAGCAGCATCCAGAAGAAAAAATGTCTTGGTGGGAAAAAATAAAGAGTTTGTGGTCGCGGGATTAATATAGCGGTATTATGCTTGCTTCCCAAGCAAGAAACGCGGGTTCGACTCCCGTATCCCGCTCATGAGAAAAGCCAGTCTTTGCGTAATAGTTAAAGGCAATCAAATTCTTTTGGCAATGAAGAAAAGGGGTTTTGGCGCTGGTAAATGGAACGGGCCCGGAGGAAAGATGGATCTTGAAAAAGGGGATAGGAACATTGCAGATACAGCTGTCAGGGAAACTGAAGAAGAGATTGGCATTAGGCCGGAGAACATAGAAGAAATAGGAATTATTTCTTTTTATTTTCCTTTTAATCAAGACTGGAATCAGGATGTGCACATTTTTATGGTAAAAGAGTGGAAAGGAGAATTAAAAGAAACAGAAGAAATGCTTCCCAAATGGTTTGATAAAGATAAAATACCTTTTGATCAGATGTGGGAGGACGACAAGCACTGGCTTTTAAGTGTTTTAAAAGGCAAGAAGATTAAAAAAGCAGCATTTGTTTTTAAAGAAAACGATAAGATAAAAGATTATGATATAGAGTTTTCTTAATGCCGGGGTAGCTTAATGGCAGAGCAGCGCATTCGTAACGCGCAGGTTGGAGGTTCAAGTCCTCTCCCCGGCTCAAAAAACCTGTGATAAATCTGGTTTATCACAAAAAAAACGGGGAGCTTGGCTCCTCGATTTTTGTGGCTGGAAGGGTTTATCTCGCGATACGGACAAGAACTTGTCCGTGGCCTACTCTACTTTCTTGTCTCAAAAGAACATCATTGTTCAGCACTCTCATTATAGAATATAATTTAGCGTTTGTCAATAGTTGCTTTTTGTTTTTTGCTATGGTAAGATTATATAATATAAAGCCATTAAATATGGAAACAGAAGAAAAGAAAATACAGGATTTAGACAAAAGAATCCATTATTTAATGGACTGTCTTTGACATACAAGGAAAAGAAAAAAGAATAAAAGAATTGGAAAAAAAGAATGATTGGAAACTGGGCCAGGAAATCGCTGATTTAAGAGAAGAAACAGGATCTTTAAAAAGGATTAAAAAAGAAATAGAAGATATAAAGGAGTTGGCAGGATTGGGAGATGAGGCTTTGGAGCAGGAATTGGCGCAAAGAATAAAAAGCTTGGTTTTTTTGGTTGAGAAAGAAGAAATTAAAAACTTTCTTTCTGACAAGTATGATAAAGGAAACGCCATTGTTGAGGTTTTTTCAGGGGCTGGAGGAGTGGATGCCCAGGATTGGGCAACAATGGTTTTAAGAATGTTTTTAAGGTATTGCGAGAAAAAGGGTTTTAAAACAGCTGTGTTAGAGCAGTCTTTTGGAGAAGCAGGGGGGCCGGAAGGAAGAATAGGAACCAAGTCCGCTGTTCTGGAAATTAAAGGCAAATATGCTTATGGTTTTTTGAAAAAAGAATCAGGAGTGCACAGATTGGTCAGGCAGTCTCCTTTTTCAGCCAAGAAGCTGCGCCACACCTCTTTTGTTTTAGTCAGTGTTTTGCCGGAAATAGGCAAAGAAGAGCAGGAAAAAATAGATATCAAAGACGAGGATTTGAAAATTGATGTTTTCAAATCTTCAGGTCCTGGAGGCCAGAATGTGAACAAAAGAGAAACAGCAGTCAGAATAACCCATTTGCCTTCTGGAATAGTGGTTTCTTCCCAGGTTGAAAGGCTTCAGGGTTTAAACAAGGAGAAGGCAATGAAGATTCTTTACGCAAAGCTTTATCAATTAAAGCTTCAGGAAAAAGAAAAAGAATTAAAGCAAGTAAAAGGAAAAACAGTTTCAGCTTCCTGGGGAAACCAGATCAGGTCTTATGTGCTGCATCCTTACAAAATGGTTAAGGATTTGAGAACAGGAATAGAGGTTTCTGAACCAGAAGCAGTGCTGGACGGAGACTTGGATAAATTTATTGAAGCGGAAATAAAAGTTAAGTAAAAAACAATGATTTCAATAAATAATTTAACTAAAATCTATGCTTCAAGGGTTGACAAGAGCCCTATAAAGGCTTTAGACAATGTTTCTTTTGAAGTGGGAGACAAAGAGTTTGTTTCTGTTGTCGGCAGGTCCGGTGCCGGCAAGACCACCCTTTTAAAGCTTATTCTGGCAGAAGAAAGGCCTGAAAAAGGAGAAGTTATTTTCCAGGGGCAGAACATTTATAATATTAAGAAATCTAGGCTTCCTAAATACAGGCAGAGAATAGGAACGGTTTTTCAGGATTACAAGCTTTTTCCCTCAAAAACCACTTATGAGAACATAGCTTATGTAATGGAAGTAATGGGCGCTTCAGAAAGCAGCATTCAAAGGGATGTTTGCCAGGTTCTTGATTTGGTTGGACTTTCCGAAAGGTCTTGCAATTTTCCTTCAGAGCTTTCCGGGGGAGAAAAGCAAAGAGTTGCCATAGCCAGGGCTTTTATTCATAGGCCGGACATTATTATGGCTGACGAGCCAACAGGCAACTTGGATCCTTACAACACTTTTGATATTATTAAATTATTGGTTAAAATATATAAATTGGGAACTACCGTTGTTTTGGCCACCCATGACAAAGAAGTAATAAACAGCTTGGGAAGAAGGGTTATTACTTTGGATCAGGGCAGGGTAATAAGGGACGAACAAAGAGGTAGGTTTGTATTATGACATCGTTAAAAAGAATAATTAAATCCGGCTGGTCGGCTTTTTTTAGAAATCTTGCTTTGAGCTTGGCAACCATTTTTATAATGGTTATGGTTATTTCTTTAATAACCTTTCTTTACTTTTTAAATCCGATTTCAGACATCCTTATTTCAGACGTAGAGAAAAAAGTGGATGTTTCTGTTTATTTTAAGGAGGGCATTTTAGAAGAAGATATATTTCAGGCAAAAGCAGAAATTGCCAAGATATCTGAAGTTGAGGAAGCAGAATATGTTTCCAAGGAGCAGGCCTTTGAGATATTTTTAAACAGGCATAAGGATGACCCTGTTTTAATAGAGTCTTTGACAGAAGTGGGTTATAATCCTTTTTTGGCTTCTTTGAACATAAAAGCCCAGGATGCTTCCCAGTACGGGCAGATTGCGGATTTTATCCAAACAGGGCCCTTTAAAGACATTATAGAAAAAGTTGATTATCACCAGAGAAAGCCGGTTATTGACAAGGTTTATGCTTTAACCTCGGGAATTAAAAGAATGGGAATTTTCTTCAGCTTGGTTTTTGGCTTGATTGCCGGCTTGATTGCTTTTAATACTATAAGGATGGCAATTCACAATTCTTCAGATGAAATATCCATAATGAGGTTAGTGGGAGCTTCCAATTGGTTTGTCAGGGGGCCTTTCTTGGTGCAGGGCATTATTGTTGGTTTTGCAGCAGCTATTATTGTTTTATTTCTTACATTCGGGGTTTCTTGGGGTATTGACCAAAAGGTAAAAATGATTATACCTAATATTAGCATGTTTGACATCTTTTTAAGCAATATCTTTGTTTTATTCTTAATTCAGGTTGCAACAGGCGTTGGTCTTGGAATAGTTTCCAGTTTAATTGCCGTAAGAAAGTTTCTGAAGATATAGTGATTTTAAATAATCATTGCCGGGTCGTCTAATGGTAGGACGCTAGGTTCTGGCCCTGGTAGTCTAGGTTCGAATCCTAGCCCGGCAGCAACTTAGTGCA
>Ga0272441_10004299_pt1 | contig 26033 bp, 25 predicted proteins | sample SSMProp6N_FD_193582 | JGI IMG/M metagenome (GOLD analysis project Ga0272441, IMG submission 193582) | Marine sediment archaeal communities from Little Sippewissett salt marsh, Falmouth, MA, United States - SSM-Prop-6N | ecosystem: Environmental > Aquatic > Marine > Wetlands > Sediment ...
CAGGAGATGGATTGTCCAGTTAACCGGTTTTCAGATTCGAGATATTTCCATGTTGTTCAAAAAAAAGGGCTTTCATCAACTGCTCCCGTTTTCACCTGGAAAAAACGTCTGCATGATTTGAAAAAACAATTATAGCATTTGGCAGACTGTATCTGCGGTTCACGGCCGCCTTATGTCCCGGGATGGAATTGAGTGTAATGGGTAATTATCCCTGCCAGTCTCTACAAATCCGGCGGCACAATGTAGCTTATGAAGAGCACTTCCTCATTCTTTCCATAAAACAGCTGCTCCTCACCATCCGGGAAGAAGGTAACGAGTGCTTCCAGCTCCTCCTGACGTTCAGGGAGAATGATAAAGATTGTTTCCTGGAACTTTTTTACATCCGGAGGTTCTTCGATCGATTGGAAGAGATCGACACCGCTGCAATCAGGTGCAAGAAAGGGAATGGAGCTGTGGCTGTAGTAGCCCATTCTTCCACCCAGAAAATACACAAGGGTACCTTCCGGTTTGTCTTTCAGGTAGAGAGCGGTCCTGTGGGCTACCTCTGTGTTCAAGTCGGCAAAGTTCTGATCCCTTGTATAGTCAAAAAAGTAGAAGCCGATATCGGATCCCATAGCAATCAACAGGATGAGACTGAACCCCGCAAGGATCCAGCGCTGGAAGCGCGGCCACAGACCGATCAACCAGTCGGAGACCTGGTGAAGGGGTAGTGCGACAATTGCTGCAACACAAGGTGCTGTATAGGGGAATCGTTGTGCTGCAGGAGCATCTTTGCTGAACATGCTGATGCCGATAGAACTGGCGAGCCACAGGAGCAGCCAGAGCACAGCAGGATCGAAGAGCTTCAACAGGAGGATCCCCATTCCCATGAGAAACAATGCTGCAGGAAGTGTCAACAGCATCGGGTGATCGATGTTGTACCAGAAACGCAGGTTGGTTGCTGTAAAAGCTTTTACACTGGCGAAAAGCTGATTTTGCAGGTCTGGCAGCATTTCTGTCAGCCCTTCTCTGGAAAACAGGGACTGGCTGTCAGAAACCAGCGTTACCCGGTTGTACGGCGCCAAAAAGGCATCAGGCATTTCTATGAAGTAGAGGGCGAGCGGCAGCACGGTTACGATCAATGCAAGCAGCATAAACACGATTCCTGGTGCAGAGCCTCGCATCTTTTTCCAGTGGAAGAAGAGCAGCAGCACAAGCCAAACAAAGATAAGGATGATCAGGGTTCTGCTGCTCGAGTAGAAATACTGGCATAATCCGATTGCTATCCCTGTCAGACTGGCATCGATCAATCGGCGGTGCTTAAAAAATCGCATCCCGGAGCCGAAGGCAAGGATAAAAAAGAAACTGTCCCAGATGTTGTTCAGGCCTATCCGGCTGAAATGTATATGGAAGTGGAATGTGGCCAGGTAAGCTGAGGCGAAGATGGCTGTCCAGCGGCCAAATACAGGGCGAAGTGCCCAATACGTTACGAGTACGGTCAAGGAACCGATGATTGCGGAACTCAGCCGAAGCCCTGTCGTTGTGTTGCCGAATATCAGAATAGGGAGAGACTGAAGGAAATAATAAAGTGATGGAAAGGAAAACCAGCCTGTGCTGAATATGTTATTCTGCTCACCTTTGATGAAGTGCATGGCAGAAAGACCGGCAGACCCTTCATCTCCTGTCAGCAGCCAGGGGATGTTTTCAAGATTCACGACCCGGAGTAACAGACCGGCAAGAAAAATCACACCTATAGTTATCAGTTCCCATTTTGGGATATTGATTTGTACACGCTGCAGCGGCAGGCGCACACTGCCGAGTATGAGAAATACAAGAGCGAGAACCCACGCTGCTGCAGCAGGCACTGGTTGGTGCATCAGGGGAACGAGTCCGGCAAGGTGGGATGCTGCCCAGCTGAGCGGAATTACCGCTGCCAGAATAATAAACTGGAATGGTCTGATATTGAACCATTCCGCCCCTTTCCTGAATGGGGCTGCGAGAATCACCGGAAACCGCCTGCGAGTAAAACCATATGCTCCGGAGAAGAAGAAATAAAATCCGACCCCGATATAGATCCATGCAATCCACCTCCGGGTTTCTGGCGGGACAGGGAGCATTGCCTGGCCTATATAGATCAGTATTCCACCAAACAACAGATACCCTGGAAGTATGTCCATGAGTCCCCATTCGTTTGATGGTTCTTTCAGATCCAGGATTGCAAAGAATCTCCATTTTTTTATCTTGTTCAGAGCTTCTTTTACGATGGTGAAAAACTTAATATGCCGCTGGTTTGCTGCAGTTGAGTCGGGATCCTCTGCAGTACTGGTTTCCCGGCTGCCCACTGTTGCAGGCTGTTCGCGTTCTTTCCTTGAGCGAAACCACAACATGGCCAGCAGCGACAGGAATCCTGCTGAAAGGATTATGTTAAGAATCATGATCAAACTGTGAGGCAGCGGAATCGACAAGACTTCTCTCCATCACAATGGAATAAAGATACTATAACTATAGCACTGCTGGCTTTTAATAGGAATCTGGCGCTATACGCAGAGTGTGTCTTTACACGGCTGGCCGGGTCTTTATACAAACCGGGTTTTTTATACTCATCCAACTGATGCAAGGGTTCCGGAAGGGGTTTGCTTTGACGGAGGCGGCTGGCGAGGGTACAATGGCGCTATCCCTTTCCCAGGAGATCTACAGTGGCTGATGAGATAACACAGGAAATCTTCCAACATCTTGTAGACCTTGCCGCTCTTGAGCTGGACGCAGAGGAAGCTGAATATCTGCTGAAAGAATTGAATGGTCAGTTGAAGGCCGTTCGTGAGTTGGAAGCGATTGATGTAGACAGCAATATAGAAACCACCTCTCACGGTGTGCCGTATACTGAAAAGATACGTCCTGCACTCCGGGAGGATCGTATAGAGGCTTTTGGCAATCCAGAAGCTATCATGGAACAGGCACCGGATGTTGAAGACAACTACCTTGTTGTACCGGTGATTCCACATACGGAGCTCGAATGAAACAATCACTCAGTGACATGCCGGCCCATGTGCTTGCGCGTGCGATCAGAAATGGTGAGTATTCAGCGGAAGAAGTGCTCGATGCTGCTATCAACCGGATCCGGGCAGTGGAAGGCAGGCAGCCCTCCCTCGAGCAGTATGAACTGCAGCCGGATGATCGAGACAAGGTGCATGCATTTATTACGCTGACAGAGGAAAGGGCACGGAAACAGGCGCAGAAGGTTGACAGGAAAGTTGCCGAAGGTAAGGATCCTGGAAAACTTGCAGGCGTTCCATTTTCTGTCAAGGATATCTTTTGTGTTCAGGATACTCCATCTACAGCTGCGTCCAGAATCCTGGCGAATTTTTCCTCTCCTTATACTGCTACTCCGGTTCAACGCCTTGAAACAGCGGGTGGGCTGAATGTTGGAAAGGTCAATCTGGATGAATTCACATACGGCTCGTCGAACGAATCCTCGGCTTTCCAGCCTCCGGTAGGAAACCCCTGGGACCCCTCGCGAGTTCCGGGTGGATCTTCCGGCGGCAGTGCTGCGTCCGTTGCAGCAGGAGAGTGCGCCCTGTCGCTGGGTACGGACACAGCGGGTTCGATCCGTCAACCTGCCGGTTTCTGCGGCGTGGTAGGAATGAAGCCAACGTACGGACGCGTCTCACGATACGGCCTGATCGCTTTCGCTTCTTCGCTGGACTGCCCCGGGCCCGTGGCACGTGATGTTACCGATGCGGCTCTCATGCTGGAGGTTATCGCTGGAGCGGACAGGCATGATGCGACGGCGGCAGTGCTGGATGTGCCTGAGTATACAGCCGGCCTGGAGCGCGGGGTGAAAGGGAAAAGAATCGGCCTGTCGGATGACTACTTCATGGTGAAGTATCCGGATCCCGAGACGGGGGAACTCGTCGAGCAGCCAATACAGCCTGAAATCAGGGAGAGAGTCCTGCATGCTGCTGACCGGCTGGCAGATGCCGGCGCAGAAATTGTTGAACAGATCCCAATGCCCCATACACATTACGGCATTCCGGTCTACTTCGTCATTTCACGAGTGGAAGCAGCCTCCAATCTGCATCGTTATGATGGTGTCAAGTATGGTTACCGGCATCCAGGGCAGGTGGAAGAGCTGGCTGAGTTGTACCGGAAATCGAGAGGAGAGGGATTTGGTTTGCAGCCCAAACTGCGGATCCTGATGGGCATGTATGTCTCAGCAGCGCAGTATGAAAAGAACTATTATCAGCAAGCGCTTCGGGCCAGAACGCTTATCCGGAGTGACTTCGATAAAATCTACGATCCTGAAGGTGAATACCGGCTTGACTGTCTGCTCACTGCGACGACGCCAACAACTGCTTTCGAGATAGGCCAGGTCTACGGCGACAGTGTACTGATGCAGTATGCGGATTTGCTTACAGTACCGGCAAATCATGCCGGCATACCGGGGATTTCTGTTCCTGCAGGATTCGATTCGAACGGCCTGCCGATCGGAATCCAGTTCCTGGGACATGATTTCGATGAACAGACACTGCTGCAAACCGGCAGGGCTTTTGAGCTGGCTACAGAAAACGAGGATTGGCGGCAGGTAAAGCCGGCGGTTCTGCGAGGCCTTTCATAACATATCCGGGTAGAAGATTTGATCTTTACGTAAAGACGAGGGTAGATGGATGACAGAATATGAGGCTGTAATCGGCCTGGAAACCCATATTCAGCTGAATACCAACAGCAAGATTTTTTGCAGCTGCAAGGCGGATTCGTGGGATGATCCTCCGAATACCAACATTTGTCCTGTGTGCACAGGACTGCCCGGTGTGCTGCCTGTTCTGAACCGGAAGGTAGTTGAAAAGGCGGTACTGCTGGCTGCGGCCATGCATGCTGAAAAAATTGCACCGGTTTCATATATGGACAGGAAGAATTATTTCTATCCCGACCTTCCAAAGGGGTACCAGATCAGCCAATACGACCGTTCAGTTGCAAAGGGCGGATACCTTGACGTTCCCATGCCGGATGGAGAGATGCGCCGTGTTGGGATACATAAACTGCATATCGAGGAAGATGCCGGAAAGACGGTGCGGCAGCGAGACTGCCGCTGGATTGATTTCAACCGCTGCGGCGTGCCTCTTATCGAGATGGTCACGGAACCGGACCTCCGCAGTGCAGATGAAGCGGCACAGTATCTGATCAGGCTGCGTCAGCTGCTTCGCTGGATTGGTGTTTCAGAAGCGGATATGGAGCGCGGCCAGCTTCGCTGTGATGGCAATGTATCCATTCGAGAGAAGGGTACAGCAGTTCTGAACACCAAGACGGAAATCAAGAACGTTAACTCAATAGAGAATCTCCGGGATGCAATTGCTGCGGAGATCGAACGCCAGATCAGGACAGTAGAGGCCGGGGAAGAGGTTAAACCATGGACTCTGGACTGGGACGACAATACCAGCACGCTGCGGAAGATGCGATCGAAGGAGACAGAAGCCGACTACCGTTACTTTCGGGAACCGGATCTGCTTCCCGTTGTGCTGGATGATTCCTGGCGTGAGGAAATTCTGAAGGATCTGCCTGAGCTTCCGCTGGAGCGAAGGCAGCGGTTTATGGATGAATATGATCTTCCACAGTACGATGCAGAGATACTTACAGAAGATCGCAGCAGATCAGAATACTATGAGAAGACAGTAGAGGCATTTGGTGGAGATCCGAAGGCGGTATCCAACTGGATGATGAACGATGTGCTCAGGATGATGCGTGAAATTGGAAAGGGAGCTGATGAACTGCAGCTTAAACCGGATTTCCTGGCCTCGATCATCAAAGCCGTTGTGGATAAGAAGATCACATCCAATACAGGAAAAAAGCTGCTGGAAAAGGTAGAGCAGAGCGGCCGCAATCCTGAAGAAATTATCGAAGAAGAAGGTCTGGCCCAGGTGTCGGATGACAGTGCGCTGCGGCCAGTTGTGGAAACAATCCTGGCTGCGAATCCGGAGCAGGTGGACGCGTATCGAAACGGCAAAGAGACCCTGATTGGCTGGTTTGTCGGCCAGGTGATGCGTGAATCACGCGGGAAAGCCAATCCGCAGCTTGTGAAACAAATCCTCGAAGAAATGTTGAACAGTGAATAGCAGCGGCAGGTTCCGGGAAATCGATTGAATTGGAATGTCCTTGTCAACAAGGGAATAGTCAACTTACGGATTATTCCTGGAACTGTTTTGCTGCCCCATGAAGATAACCCCGGGATAACTGCCCCGGGATAAATGCCCCGGGAAGATAACCCCGGGATAAAAGCCCCGGGATAACTGCCCCGGGAAGATAACCTCGGGATAAAAGCCCTGGCAGGGACAGGGTCTATAGAATCTTCCAATACCGGTATAAGACTGCTCTCAAACGAGCTGTGTCCCCTGAAGATCTGAGGAACTTGCCCTTACTAATCAGTTTTTTGATAAAGGTGGGATCGCCCGCTTTTTCCAGTTCGTTCAAGCAAGCCGGCATTAAAAAGTGTGTAGGCCATTTGCTGGGCAAGCCGCATACGGCAGCCGCAGGTTTCACTTAATTGTCGCGTAGTAAATGGCTCAGACAAGTTTTCCGGCAGAAGCGTGATATAATCCTCTGGTTTCTCAAGTGTATAACCCTCAAGAATGTCCAGGAGTTTCCGGTCGGTTTTGCTCCAGTATTTTCGACGCCAGCTTCCTTTCCCGTCATCCTCCCAGATTTCATCTTCTTCCGTTTTAACCAACATCAGATTGAAGTTTGGATGTGTAATCCAGTCTGTAATGTAAACAAGCTCGGTGAAAACATCGATCCATTTACCGTGTTTTGGGGATTTTCTGCGCCGCAGCTGCTTTCCATCTTTTCCCTTGCGAACGATCCATTTATTTTCAGCGATTGGGTAAACGAGCTGTACAGTGTGGATATGCAGCAGGTTTTCGAGTTTTCGACGAATATGACTGAAGCTGCCGGTCTGGATTTCGACCAGTGTGTCATCCTGGCGGACCAGGTCGATCATATACCCGTCCAGGTTAACTTCACATTGATCACCGGGCTGCTTCAAACGTTCTTTGAGTGCGGCATGCAGTGAACTCTCACGAAGAGTACCGATACCGTTGTGACTTTTCTCGCTGCTCACTTTAATTTTCCCTGATATGTAGTGGGCAAAGCTCAATAAACCGAATTTTATAATGGCAAAATAGTAACACCTGTTAACTTCAACCCTGTTTTGTATGCAGAATGTTATATCCTAATCAAGGTGTCCCAAAGAGCCAGACGGCTTCATCCGAGTAAAGTGGAACAGACGATATCCGGACCGGTGTTTTTGCGCCACCCTGGCTGAAATATAGGCCTTGCTTGCCGTGCAGGATCAGGTCTCCTGCGGGTGTCCAATTTACACCATAAAAGGCATTTTCGCTGAGTTTTACTGTAGTATCGTCACTTTGAACTGCCCATACACCGGGTTCCAGGCCGGTACCACTCTGAGCTGCCGCCCATCGGTCGGTTCCATTCAGGAATACCGGTAAAGTGCGAATTTCGTCCGGTAGAACAATATCCGCTCCCCGCGGGCTCATGGCTGTGTTGCTGGTCTCAGTCAGGATCAGGTACCGGTTTGCTTCTGGACTCCACGAAAACCGCTGCGGCTCCTCTTCAAGGATTGTGCGGGTACCGGTGGGAATATGGATCATAAAGAAGCCATTATTCTGGCCTTCAATGGCATCAGCTGAATAGCGATCAACAAAAATCAAAGCTGTTTCGTTTGTAGTGTCAAGCGCAGAACTTGTAAAAGCTCCTTCCTGAATTGACGCTGTATCACCGGTCTCAAGATTGTAGGTACGCAGATTGAAGTTTCCATATACTGCATTCCAGGAGGAGACCACAAATTCTGTCGGTGAAAGCCACCCGTGGATGATCTCATCTCCGCTTGAAGCAAGAGGGTAAAGGTCACGCACACTGCTGCCGTCCGCGCGCGCAGCCCAGATGCCTTCCATTCCATACCCGGCTCCGGTGCCGAGGGTGCTGACACCGGTATGCACGATCCAGGTGCCGTCAGGTGACCAGCTTGGACGGATACCATTGCTGGGGCCATCGGTTAAGCGGGTGATGGTATCTGTGTTCAGATTATAAAGATACAGATCTGAGGTGGGGCCTTCGATTATGCCCATAAAGGCCAGCTGGCTGCCGTCTGGAGACCAGGCGAAGCTGGAGACCTCCACGAGGGTTCGGGACGCATCGAATGGAGGATCACCCGGCATGGATTGTTCTGTGAGCTCATACTCAGCAGCAATCAGGTCGATTTGTTTTGTAACCCGCATCTCGGGCATTGTATAGATATTCAAGGTGAGGTCTGTAAACTGCATCGGATCTGTCATCGTTAGATAGGCGAAGTGCCCGCCGGTTGGGGAGTTCTTTTCAGGATCAGGCAAGTTGCTGGCCAGGTTGGTGGTATCCAGCAAGGCAATTGGCCCTGTTCCATCAGGGTTGACTGCAAAGAGAGTTTCTCCATTTCCCAGCAGAAGCCAGGGCCCCTCCGGGTCAGGCGGGACATTGTCCTGGATTGGAGTGTCATCAGCCCGGGTGCTTTCTTCGGTGGGTATTTCGCTTTCCCGGCTTTCTTCATTCATAGGAACACCGGGATCAGTATCAACTGTTTCGGTATCAACTGGTTCCGGTGTGGAGGAATCCCTACTCAGAAGAGAGCAGGATAAGGAGAATACAAGTATAACCAGAATACCAATAAGATAGACCTTTGTTTTATATTTCATTTCTTAACCTCCTCCCAGGATAGTTTGATTGTAACCGAGTGTAAAGTGCGGGAAAATATGTTTTTAATCAAAAAAACCCGGAGGACCGGGTTTATCGTGCAGCTTATTGAAGGCCGGTCATGCATACAGGAATATTATCATGGAGATTAATGCTGTGATTCCGGCAATAAAATAGCCGACAGCTGATGTGTTGTTGTGTTTGCTGAAATGGTCGTTCAAACCTTCAAGATATTTTGTGAAGCCCTCCAGATGCTCTTCGACTTCGGGTTTCGGCTCCGGATTCTCACTGCCCGAATCTGTTCCCCGCATCTGGAACGGCCTGATTGTCTGTTGAGCGTTTCTCCAATGCGCATAACTCAGATAAAAAAAGACAGCTGCAAATACTGCCCACACTATCGTTACTGCTGAACTCATTTTTTCCGCCCTTCTGTGGTCTTTTACCGATACGATGTTTTTATGCCAGACCATGATATTCATTAACAGGAAACTGATCTGCAGACTTATTGCAAAGAATACATTTTAATACTGGACTTTGCAAGCACACATACCTATTTATACTGCATCACTTTCCCTGTCCCTCACTTTTCAATTCCCTGGAGGAATCTGCTGGCCCTGGTGAATTGGGATTGAGGGAGGAAGAGAACCATCTAAAACAGACGTGTGTCTTCCTCATACTTTTTTCTGGAAGGATTGCCTTCTGCCCGGTAGATTTTTTGATGAGAGAGATCATAAACGGATGACCAGACAGTATCGAAATTTTCTTTTTTATCATATTGACACATGAATCCGGTTTGACCGCTCAGAATTCTTTTAACCTGATTAACAATACTTGTATCAATACCTTTGCTTATGGCCTCATACGCAGTCTTGTATCTTGTATGGGAGTGGTACAAATCTTTGTTTTCTTCATGCACTTTCATCTTTTCAGAGACAAAATGATTGGATGCAATCGCAAAATTCCTTTCTGAAATTCTTTTATCTTGCGGGCTGCACTCTACATGGATGATTGTTTTCCTGTCAGCCATGATGAGGTGGTATGCTCCACCAATGGGAATTGTCTGGATTGCTTTTAATCCCTCTTCTGCTGTAGAGCATTTTTCAAGGATATAACGCACAAAAAACATGGAACTGAATCCCGGTTTTAATTCTCTGGCCCAGACATATGTCATGCCAACAGCCAGACCTTTTTCATTGATCCCATCTTCTGCATTAACAAATGCGGATGAATTTGCAATAAATCGATATCCGTTCGCGGGTGCATACAAGGAACTACTGCTTATTTTTTGAAATATTGGCGGAAGATCATTATTTCTTCCAAAGACAATACGGTTGTCCTTTTTACATGCCACCATTGTGCAGCCCGGGGCTTCAAGGCAGACGCTTATACACATCAACCATGCAGAAAAGTTTTGATATTCAATGTTCAGGCCGTCTGTCATTCCACGTATCTCATCGCAGGCCTCCGGAAAATATGTCTGAAGAATCTTTTCTGACTGTCTTCCGTAATTAAGCTGGAATTTATCAAGACTGTTCAATCCAAACAATTCGGCTTTGTTTCGTTTGAGCAGGCTCCCATATTTCAATCCCATATGGTAATGATCACCTTTGAATCTTGGATGATACATATATCCTTCTCCTCTGTAAGGAATTACCTGTGATTAAAGCTGAATAAAAAATTGTTGTCCACAGGTACAGGAAAATATTTCTGATTTTAAAGGATGCCGGAATTTCAAGGCCAGTCCGGCGGGTTACTCCAGAAAGCCCGTGCTGGATGGATCCCAATGAGTAAACAACAAGGCAGCCGGTCAGGACCGATATTTCAGCCTGTTTCTGGATGTATCTATTTGGAGATCAACAGATATTGGAGCGAAGTCAGGCGAAGAAACGTACCTGCAGTAGTTAAATAATAAAGATAATTGGCCCGGGGAAATATTTCTTGTATGGAAAAAGGGTATTCTTGATATTTATTACCTCATCTTTGAACAGTTTATATTTGTCTATTTCTTCCCTTCCGGTTACGCAGGATCTGATGAAAGTATTTGTTACCGGGGAATGTATGTTTGCCTGACCACACAACAGATCAAACCACTTGTCTGGCAAACAAGGTGTCAGGCTGCGCTGCAGCGTAAGTAGAGGCGGCTTGTGCGGGGTCAATGAGGCGTATACTTAAAGTTTTTATACCTGACTTTTCCGGATCCGAAGGAACAGAGCCCAATACGCAGGCTTAAAAAATCGTCCAGAACGTTATGGTGCATGGCCGATACTTCGATAGAGTATTCAATTTTCCGCCATGTTTCACCATCAATGCTGTAATACATGTCGACTGTATCATTCATATTCTTCAGCCGCAGGTAAACATGACTATGTATCACATCCTTTTCAGCAGGATACTGCCTGGCTCGACGATTTACCAGAATATTGTTTTTGTCAGCCAGAATTCCTGAATGGGCGTTTTCATTATAAAAAAGCACCAATCCGGCCGTTGCCTCGCCCTCTACGAAGAGCTCTACCTGTGCGGTATAGGAATTATCAGCGGGTATGGTTAACAGTGGAGATGATTCGCCCACTGTTCGGCCTTTTGCTATTATCTCCAGGCTGTCAGCGAGCATGCGAAACCTGTCGGGGTCATATTCACCGAAGAATTTCCATTGAGGTTTTAACTGCTGGCCGGCAAAGTCATCGCTTAAACATAATGCAGTGCCGGATTTTGTCCCTGGGGGTCTTTGGATAGGTTCATCGATGTGAGTATGATCGGGAACTTTATACCAGCCATCACTGGTCCATTCAACAGGGAGGAGCAGGGTTTGCCGTCCCCTGTTGTAATGTCCCTTTTCATATCCGTGGAAAATCATCCACCAGCTGCCGGCTGTATCTTCAAAAATTGTGCCGTGCCCCACAGACCACCATTTTTGAGAGGGGTCTCTGGTTCTGATAATGGGATTATGGGGTGAGTTTTCCCAGGGCCCCAGGGGGGATTTTGAGCGGGCTGAAACCACCATATGGCCTGTAGCAGGACCGGCTGTGCCGCCTTCGGCAGTAGTCAGGTAGTAATACTCTCCTCTTTTTACCAGCTTGGGCCCTTCCAGGCAAAAACACTCTATTGTCCATTCACGTGGTATCGGCCAACCGCTGTAGCTGTCCTGGAGTTTGCCCGCTACAGAAAGCCCATCTTCGGAAAGAGGGACGTAACCCCCGCTGCTGAAGTAGAGGTATCGATTGCCGGCTGTATCAACAACATGGCCGGGATCAATATTGCCAACTTTCAGGTCAACTGGGTCGTTCCAGGGTCCATCCATGGAATCAGCAGTGACGACATAGTTTGTATTGTTGGCAGGGAAATAGATATAGTATTTGCTTCTGTGTTTTATCAGATCGGGTGCCCAGACCGAGCCCACATACTTATGTAATGCATTTGCTGTGGGGGTCCAGTTAATCAAATCTCTGGAGTGCCAGATTAGCAACCCCGGATAGTATTCGAATGAGGAATGGACGACATAGTAATCAGCACCTTCACGCAAGATACTTGGATCAGGATAATCTCCAGAAAAAACGGGGTTCAGATAATGTGTATCAGGAATAGATTGGTCCATTATTTGACATCCTTGTATTAACCCTGGTTTTCATCTTCAACGGCTTGTTTGGAGGAAAAATTCGGCATGATATCCAATATAAGGCAGTAGTCTTTACAACCAACTGACCGCCAGAAATGAAAGGCTGGTTCGTTATTTGTTAACACTTCCACAGTCAGCCGTCTGTCCGGTGGCCAGAGTTGTGAGCGGAGGATCCCTGCGGCTTTCTGCCCAATTCCCTGGTGACGGTGTCCGCATGCCCTAAATAACTGGCGCAGATATATTTCTTCAGTGTTTTCCCTGAACAACGCGCAGGCCGCGGGATCTTTGTCCGTTTCGAAGATATCAGCTTTGTTTTCACTTTGTATCCAGCGTTCCAATCAGCCCCTCAGCTGTTGGACAGACAACGTATTTCATGTTCAGATTAATCCACCTGATATCTAAAGTATGTGTGCTTTTACTGATGATCGGAAGCGTCAGGAAAAAAGCAGATACCGGCCTATTATATAATGAAGAGTTTCTTTCCGGCATGACGGGTGTGAACGCAGGGAAATTAATTAGTGAAGATGACCCGTTTATTCTGTGGTTTTGTTATCTTTCTCTGGTTGCAGCAGCAGTTATAAACTGTGTGCGGGCATTGTCTCAAGCGGGTTGTTAACTGACTATCGCCACTATTTCCATGAGGTCTTCTGCAATGAAGGCAGGCTGCACTTCTTCCGGTAAGCTTTCCCGGTTTCTGTTGTAATAACAGAAATCAATTCCGACTTGTTTTGCACCCTCGTAATCGTGTTTGAGCGAATCTCCGATATAGAGCACATCGGAAGCAGCCAGATTCAGCGCTCTTAAGATGTAATGAAAAATCTGTGGGGCGGGTTTGGCGTACCCGACCGCTTCTGAAACGACCACTGCTTCAAAAAAATGTTCAATACCCGCTGCTTTCATCCTTGGAGATTGGGAGGATTTCAGGCCATTTGTCAGCACAGCCAACCGGTATTTTCCGGACAAGAGCGATAATACCTGGTAAGCATTTTCTTCCAAATCTCCTGTATGGTTAAAAATGTGCCAATAGTGACGGGAAAGTTCCTCGCAGGAAACCGCACGCATGCCCAGCTCTGAAAACGTATCCTGATAGGAGCGTGCAATGAGTTCGCCTGGAGGCAGCCGGCTGGACTGATGCCAGTATTTTGAGTTGAAAGTTTCAAACGTTTCGAGAAACCTTGATTCGCCAATCCCCATTATTGATATTGAACAGGCTGATAAAGCGCCAAGAATGGCTTGCCTCTCACCTGAATTAAAATTCAGGAGGGTATTATCAAGATCGAAGATTACTGCTTTGTATTGTGTGAGAATTCCGCTTTGATCAGTCATGCGGTTTGAAACCCTTGGGCTCCTTTGCCAGGTAATGGAAAAATTCGGACGATTGATACTGAAAATCAGCTAATTATATAGGAAAGCAAGTTTTTGTTCAGTTTGATGGCGGGCATGTTCGATTTTGTGAACGGCCTGGTATTTGGCATCCAGTTGTGCAGGAGGCTTTTCATTCTTCCATGCGCCGGCTGAGGAAAAAATTAACTTCGGGGTTCAGGGGTATTTATTGTTTGTGTTACTCGGATGGAATTGTCTGAAAAAACCTGTTTTGTGTACAATGCACTGGTGCTGATCCGATTCTATTTCTTTGGAGGAAATCAATGAACAATCCTGGGGCGACTCAAATGGCACTCGATATTCTGCGCAAGGGCGATAACTTCCAGTGGTACGTGATCACATTCCTGGCGCTGGTGGTTTACGTATACATGAACGAAATATCGAGGAAAAACTGGAAAGGCATTGCAGCCGGGCTGGCGCTGTATTCCGTGCACTGGTTTTATGAAATCGTGAATGCGCTTATCCAGCATTTCAGCGGCCATGCGTTGTGGACTGTGCCAACCGGCACATCCTTTCTACTGCTGGTTGGGGTCGGTATCGAATTGAGTTTTATGTTCTCGATCGCCGGTCTGGTCATGAGCAAGCCGCTGCCGGATGATCCCAAAATGAAGATTATGGGAATTAACAACCGGTTGTTATTTGCGATTGCGAATGCGGCTTTATTTGGGGTTATAGAAATCTTCCTTGCCAGAACGCCTGCCTTTGTCTGGGTCTATCCCTGGTGGGGGGCTTTTCCGGTTTTCGTGACGGTTTACATTCCTTTTTTCCTGGCCGCTTTCTACTGCTATGACTGGAAGCCCAAAACGCAGATCACGTTTATTGGCGCCTTCGCTGCGGTGGATGTGGTGATGATGATCGTGTTTGCCGGGATCCTTGGATGGATTTAGTTGACCGGGGGAGGGTGATCTTTATCAAGGAAATCGTCACACGCTCAAGGAATTAATGGATGAAAAAATCACGGTTAAGTTTACATGCGGAAGAACATATTAAACCGTGTATAAACTGATCCAATATTTATATTACCTGATAGTATGTCAGTCCGGAAATTATATCCTTGATCTTTTAATGCTGGTGGGATCTGACTGTAAGTTACACACATCCTTGTGGTAGTTTCAGGCGAAGCCGGAGTAACCCGAATAAAACTGAATATGTGCACCTGGTCAACGCAAAGGCTGTGCGTTTTCTGGCATTTTCCGGATTAATCCGTCTTTTCCCAGCCGGTTCGGATTCGTTCCCGGGTTACATCCAGTTCTTCCGGCAGTACTCTTGTTTGTGCAGAAGTTGTCATGAAGTTTGTATCGCCGGCCCAGCGGGGCAGGATGTGGATATGCACATGATCCGCAAGCCCCGCTCCAGCTGCTGCTCCAATGTTCATTCCGACGTTGAACGACTCAGCCTCATAAACTGCCCGCAGTACCCGCATCGCTTTGCTGGTCAACTGCATAAGCTCAGACAGTGTTTTTTCAGGCAGGTTTTCAATCGTAGAAGTATGATCGTAAGGGGCGATGAGCATATGCCCGTTGATATAGGGGTAACGATTGAGGATGACAAAGGCAGTTTCCTTGCGGCAGATCACAAGCCAGCGGTCATCATCCTCGCTGTTTATTGCGCCGCATAAAAAGCAGCCTGATTCTGTGTTCTGGTTCTCTATGTATGCCATACGCCAGGGTGACCATAAATGTTTCATGCTGTTTGTATTCTATCAAGAGGTATGGATAAAGGGGAAGTCCACAAGGGTATGCTTTTCGTGGCAGCAATTGAAAAAAGTGGGCTGGAGAGGGGAGGCCGGATTTAAAGGAACTGGATCCGGGAAAGGTTCCGCTAATTGACAATTAAGAACTATGAAGTAAACTGATATTGGCAGCAAGGGAGGAACATCATGTTTGATGAGTTTCGTGAGATGTCAGATGAATCATCCATTTTTGAGGATGATGATTTATTTGAGACTTATGAAGTTGAGGCAGGGAAACCCGAGACCCGCATTCTCGGGATGACTGCCTGGCAGCGTTTTTTTCTTTCCATAATGTTCTTCATGATCATCGCCATTATTGGCCTGATGGCACTTCTGGTGACCGGAAAGATCTGGATATAACGCCTCTTCAGCTGTCATTTTCCATTATATTTCTGCTGTAAACATCCCCTCTCAGGTTGGATACCTTCAAGACACGCGGTATAATTAGAATGCGCTCGCCTCGACGGCGGGCGCTTCCTTGATAACATCTTGAAAGAAGCAGGAACACATGGACATTGGAACTGTAAAACAGGTTGATATTAATGGACAGATGCGCGGAGCTTATCTCGATTACGCGATGTCTGTCATCGTTTCCCGGGCTTTGCCGGATGCACGGGATGGACTGAAACCAGTTCACCGACGCATCCTGTATGCCATGCATGATATGGGGATTCGATCAAACACTGCCTATCGGAAATCAGCACGAATAGTCGGTGAGGTGCTGGGAAAGTATCATCCTCACGGCGATTCAGCTGTATACGAAGCCATGGCGCGAATGGCGCAGGATTTTTCCATGCGCTACATGATGGTGGATGGCCAGGGCAACTTTGGTTCGATTGACGGCGATTCGCCAGCCGCAATGCGGTATACCGAAGCCCGTCTGGCGCGCATGTCCGAGGAAATGCTTACGGACATCAGCAAGAACACAGTAGATTTCTCCGATAACTTTGACGGCTCATTGCAGGAACCAACGGTCCTTCCTTCTCGTTTGCCAAATCTGTTGTTGAACGGATCGTCTGGCATTGCAGTTGGAATGGCTACCAACATACCCCCTCACAATTTAAATGAACTCGCTGCGGCAATCAACCTGTTGATTGATCGCTATGACGAGTTTGACGACATCACGATTGAGGATATTATTGAGAAGGTTCCCGGGCCTGATTTTCCAACCGGCGGTATGATTATCGGCGTAGACGGCATCCGCCAGGCTTATTCAACCGGTAAAGGGCGGATTGTTGTCCGGGCACTCGCTCACATCGAGGAAATGGGGAAACGCCACAGGATCGTTGTGACCGAAATACCATACCAGGTAAACAAGACCGGCCTGATCGAGAGGATCGCGGATCTGGCACGCTCCGGCCGGATTGGCGATATATCTGACCTGCGTGATGAATCGGATCGGCGAGGTTTGAGTATTGTCATCGAACTCAAACGAGGTGCGCAGCCGAAGAAAGTCCTCAACCAGCTTTACAAATATACCTCGCTGCAGACTACTTTTGGAGTTCAGCTGCTGGCGCTGGTTGATGGAGCGCCGAAGCTGCTGACTCTCAAAAGAGCACTGCAGCTCTATCTCGAACACCGGCGTGAAGTGATCACCCGCAGGACCCAGTTTGACCTTGATAAAGCCAAAGCACGGGCACATATCCTGGAAGGTTACCTGCTCGCACTGGCAAGCATCGACGATGTCATACAGACTATCCGGAACTCACCGGATGCAGATATTGCCAAAGAACGCCTGATGAAAACATTCAAGCTGACTGAAATCCAGGCTCAGGCTATTCTTGATATGCAGCTTCGCCGCCTGGCGGCTCTGGAACGAGAAAAAATTGAGGCTGAATACAAGGAAATCAAGGAGACAATTGCATATCTTGAGGATTTATTGGCGCATCCCAAGAAGATCCTTGCATTGATCAAGGATGATCTGGCTGAAATTGTAGACACCTATGGGGACAACCGCCGAACACGGATTGCACCGGATGCATCCGAAGAATTCAGTGAAGAAGACCTGGTTGCTGATGAAGCTGTACTTATCACCATCACCGAACGTGGTTACATCAAGCGTGTACCGGCTACAACGTTCCGCCGACAGGGACGGGGCGGCAGGGGTGTGATTGGCCATACCACAAGAGAAAAGGATGAACTGTTCCTCATGCTTCCAGCACGGTCGCTGGATACTGTTCTGTTTTTCTCGGATAAGGGGAAGGTATACTCCGAACGGGTATACCAGATCCCCGATGTTGATCGTACCGCACGCGGTATTCCCATGGTTAATATTCTTGCGCTGGATGCGGAGGAGACGATCACCGCAGCTGTCGTTGTACCTGATTTTGATGAGGCGCGTCACTGTATTATGGCAACCCGGAACGCCAAGATTAAACGGGTCAAACTGGACAAGTTTAAATCGGTAAGGCCATCGGGTTTGATTGCGATCAGCCTGGAAAAGGGAGATGTACTGGGTTGGGCACGAATAACAAGCGGAGATGATGAGATCATCCTGGTAACTGAAATGGGGAAGGCGCTGCGATATCATGAGACAAATGTCCGCGCAATGGGGCGTACAGCCATGGGTGTGCGGTCGATTTCACTGAAAAAAGGGGATTATGTCACCAGTATGGAACTGGCCGAAAAGGACAGCGATCTTTTAATTGTGACAGAGAAGGGATATGGAAAACGAACACCGATTGAAGAATATAATCCCAAGGGAAGGGCAACCGGCGGGGTATTGACGCTGGACAAACACAAGCTGTCAGAAACAGGCAAGGTTGCAGCTGCACGGATTGTATATGAGGAAGACGACCTTACGATCATTTCCAGCGGAGGCATCGTTCTGCGGACCAAGGTCAAACAAATATCACGTTCAGGCCGTGCGACAAAGGGCGTCCGTGTGATCGATCTGAAAAAAGGAGAAATCGTTGCTTCAGTTGCCAGGATCGCAGAGAAAGATTTGCGCCAGGTGGGGCTTGAGTAAGGCTGAAGCAGCAGTTTATATATTGAAGGGACTGCATAAAAACGCAGTCCCTTTTTTGTTTTCTCAGGATGTTGCTTGAATTCGACCTGTTTCCCAGAATGCGTGAACAGGTTTGCCTTCAAGGCCTGTCAGAAGTTTTGAAATTTCCACAAGCTTGTCAGGTTCTTTCGTGGAGTAGAAGATTGGAGCACCAGGCTGCTGGGGTGGAGCGAGAAGCTTTCGCTTTTCCAGGGTCCGGGCAATATGTTCTGCAACCCGGTCGGCTGGATCGATGATGTTGATATCAGGGCCAGCAATTTCTCTTATCTGATTACATACAAATGGATAATGTGTGCAGCCCAATACGTACGTATCTACTCCCTTTTCCACAAGCGGTGGAATATACTGCATCAGTATGCTTTGGACGAGATCGCTGTCGATGCGGCCGGCTTCAATTTCCTCAACAATCCCCTCGAGTGTTGCCTCATGAACAGTCAGCTTCGAGGCAAGCTGGCGGCGGGTTTCAAGGTAGAGTTCCCCTTGCAGTGTGGCTTTCGTTGCCAGGACAGCAATCTTTGACGTTACCGTTACCCTCGCGGCAGGAGTGATAGCTGGTTCGAGGCCGATTATGGGTTCATGGGGGAAACGGTCACGAATGTAGTGGAGTGCAGCTCCCGAAGCAGTATTACAGGCTACGACAACCATTTTAACGTGTTCTTCAAAAAGGAATCGGGTAATAGCTTCGGAAAAGTGCCTGATCTCTTCAAGCGGGCGTATACCATAGGGCACATGTGCCTGATCGGCGAAATATACAAGCCGTTCCTGCGGCAGTCTTTTTTGCACAGCTTTCAGGATTGAAAGGCCGCCTACCCCTGAATCAAATATTCCTATCGGCCGTTTATCCATTTGTTATCAGTCCTTCTTGAGGGAAGTCTGCACAAGATGGCTGAAAAGTTCAAACATCCCGGGGTGTTTTAAAATACGTTCTGGGTGCCATTGTACACTGATTCCGCAGGGCTGCCCCTGCAGTTCCATTGCTTCAAGTACCTGATCGGGAGCGCAGGCGGAAGCGATCAAACCATCTCCGAGGTTTGCAACAGCCTGGTGGTGAGAGCTGTTTACTTCCAGAGTTGTGGTTTTTACTATTGTTTCCAGCCGGCTGCCCGGCTCGATATGCACAGAATGGATCGTTTCCTCAAAACTGCCTTCCCGCCTGGTATGTTGAAGTGCATCTGGCATTTCAGAAGGAATATCCTGTATCAGTGTGCCGCCCAGGGCAACATTCAGGATTTGATGACCCCGGCATATTGCCAGAAACGGTTTTTGTTCGTTTGCCGCCCAGCTAGCAAGTGTTATGTGAGCCTCATCCTCCAGCGTGGGTGCTTTTTGCAGGCTGGGATGGGGTGATTGTTGATAAAAATGAGGGCTTACATCACGGCCGCCGATCAGCACAAGCCCATCGATACGGTCGTATAACTCTCGCAAGTATTGTTTGGATTCCAGAACAGGAAGAATGATGGGGACCCCCCTGGCAGAGAGCACTGCATCTATATAAGCTGCAGGGAGATCGATTTTATTCCGAACAGAAAGCTGGTGTTCTTCCAGGTTGGAGGTAATTCCTATTATCGGTTTATTCATTGTTTGAAAAAAAAAGCAGCCATCGCTGGCTGCATGTTGAAGTCTTTCAGGATCGCCGTTTTTCGGTGAGCCTCGCCTTCTTGCCCCGGCGGTCACGCAGGAAGTAGAGCTGGGCTCGGCGAATATGGGAGCTTCGCTGGACAACAACTTTTTCAATCCTGGGAGAACGAAGCAAGAATGTTCGCTCTACACCGACACCGTGGCTTGCCAGGCGGCGGACTGTGAAGTTAGCGTTGTTTCCACCTTTACGCATGCGGATGACGGTTCCACGGAATTCCTGAACGCGTTCTCGATCGCCCTCACGAATGCGTACATGAACACTGACCGTGTCTCCCGGGTAAAGCTGGGGAATATTTGGATTTTCAGGGGCTTCAACTGCTTTCAAAAGGTCAGACATAGTACACTTCCTTGTTCTCTAACATAAGACCGGCCGCCTCAGCAGGTCGGGCGGCGCGGTTCAAAAGTATACCACACCTGGCAGAATCACGTCTAGGGATGATGAGGGCTTATTCCGGCTGTGCTGATGAGCGGTGAGGCGTTTTTCTGCAAGTAATCACGGCCTAGTTTTCACGGTACATCTGCAGAAGATAAAGCCCGGTGATCGATTTTGCATCCACAAGCCGGCCTTCTGCAATCAAACCAGGAATGGATGACAATTGAATTTTTTCAACTGTGATGTCCTCATCATCATCTCCCGGCAGAGGGTCAGGTGTGAGTTCTTCAGCCAGGTAGATCCAAATCTTTTCTGAGGAGTATCCTGGCGCAAGGTAGCAGCTGCCTAGAAGTGTAACCCGGGCAGGTGTAAGGCCAACCTCTTCGCGGCACTCACGCACGACACAATCGAGCGGATCTTCCCCTTCTTCAAGTGTCCCGGCTGGAATTTCAAGCAGTTCCATACCGGCGGGATGCCTGTACTGCCGTACAAACCAGATTCCGCCATCATGATCCAGCGGTAGAAATGCTGCAGCACCTCCATGCTCGACAACATCGATCTGCCTGGTAATGCCATCAGGCGCTTTAACCCTGTCGATTCGGATGTTGAAAACCTTTCCGTTATAGATGGTTTCAGATCCGGTGAGCACGTAAGTCATTGTTTTCTCTCCATAAAAAAGGGCGGCATAAAAGCCGCCCTCCTGGTCTTTGCGATAGTGTTGTGATTACGGGATGGTGATTACATCACCAGGATGCAGTGTATAAGGGGCTTCCAGATTGTTGGCATCGATAATCGCCTGGGGATCCACGCCGAATTTTCTGGCAATGGAGTAAACCCATTCTCCCTCAAGGACTGTATATTGTGTTCCGCCTGCTGATGCTGTTGCTGACTGGGTCGGGCTGGAGGTTGGAACCGATGTGTCGCTGCCAGGGATAAGCAAAACCTGGCCAACAGTCAGTGTATACGGCGCCTCCAGATTGTTGAGATCGATGATGGATTGAGGATCCAAACCGAACTTGTTTGCAATGGAGTATACCCATTCTCCTTCCAGAACAGTATATTCTGTGGTTCCAGCAGGCGCATTGGATGTCGGTGCTGTTGATTCTTCAGTTTCCGTGGAATCGGATGTTTCTTCCGATTCCGGAGTATCTTCAGGAGTAGGGGTTTCAGTGGGGGGCGGATCAGTGGGTTCTTCTGTTGCTGTTGACTCTTCCGCTGCGGTTTCAGCCTGTGCGGTTTGAGTGAGAAGAGCTGCTCGTACAGCTTCCATGGTGGCTTGCTGGCCGGTTACAGCTTCAGGAATGTCACCGGATTCATCAGCCGGGGGAGTGGAAGCCGAGCGTGTACATGCCCCAACAGCAAGAGAGAGGATAATGATCATAATAAATAGCAGTTTCTTTATATTTTGGGTATTCATAACGTTTTCCTCCATACCTCCGCCTGCTGCCACACATTCAGGGGCATACTAGCACAGGCAAGATCGATCGTCAAGAAAGGTTGTGTAATACCGTTGCAAGGATTGTGCCGTTACGCTCTGTGAGCTGGTATCAGGGCGCTTTTGAACGGAATTGTGCACTTATGTTTATATTTTTAACGGTGCAGAAATATCAGGACCTTGAAAAAGTGTTAATAAGGACTGGCTGTTTATGGAATACCGTGAAGGTTGCCTCTTTATACCAAAGCGGTTGCAGGCTCGTTCTGATCCTCAAACAGATATCAAATGGCAGTAAGCTCTCGTATTTTTTGCAGCTGGGGAAAGGTAATCGGATCCCCGGTAATTTCCGCCCCCCAGCTCTCCTCATCCTGTAAATCGACCCAACGAACGGCGGTAATCGCATAGAGAGAGGAAGCTTCCGGTTCAGGTTCACATCCGGGGCTCGGATTTCCCGAAATAATCTTGCATGCATAGGTCTTCCTGTCCTGATACGTCGAACCGGCTGTATCCGGTTCTTTCATCAGGAAGTTTTCCACCTCAACAACAAGGTTGGTTTCTTCATATGCTTCGCGTACGACACATTCTTTTTCACTTTCGCCGGGCTCTTGCCCTCCGCCTGGAATAACCCAGATATTTTTCCCGGTGTCGAGAATGGTAATACGGATGAGAAGCATGTGTCCATCTCTCAGGATGGCAGCCTGATAGCGTGTAGTACGCTGCATTTTTTTCCTTTATCCTGAATATCGATATGATTGCGGCGGCTTCATACACTGAATGGCGATCCAGAAAAACGATTGCTCAAGTCTACAATGATCTCCCTGATAAGTGCAAAGGCAGGTTCTGAAATTTGTTATCGTAAAAACTGGACAATTTTCATTGTGGTATACAAAGTTGTTTAGACCCTACTCTGGCAGAGATCGATCATCGTTTCCTGAAATAATGATTTCCTTGCTATTTTTGATATGGAAGGTTTAAACCGTTTTTTTTCCTTCAGTTTCCTGGAATATCTGATATGCCAAATATCAGGTCTAAAACAAGCAGGTTCACATATGCCCACACAAAAAGCTAAGAAGATGTGGTTCCTGGCAGGGACAGCCATTGCGGGTATCCTCCTTTTTGTTGTGTTTGGCAATGTACCTGTCGGGTGGAATTTTCGCAACATTCTTTGGGGTCCAGCACACCTTCTCCTGCAGGGGAAAAGCCCGTATGATGTTGACAGTCTGTTCGGGCCAGGGGTTGCGAATGCGCTGTGGATGCCCGTGGTGATCGGCCTGTTTTGTCCGCCGGGGTTCCTTCCGCTTCAGCAGGCGAGTAATCTCTGGTGGGTATTAAGCCTTGCTGGTATGCTTCTTCTAACCCTGCTGGTGATGAGGAATCGGGACCAGGGAATCCTGTTCAAGGCTCTTCTTGTTTCAGCAGGGCTGCTTTATCCGCCTGTTTTGGCTCACCTTATGCTGGGGCAGTTTTCCATTTTTTCCATTCTCATTTTCCTTCTGGTCGTGTTTTTCCGGCGTAAAATGCCTGATCTGCTTTCAGCTTTTTTGGTTATAGCGGCATCAACCAAACCACAGCTATCTTTTTTATTCCTTCCCGGGCTGTTGTTCCATAAGAATCGAACGGAAGGTTTTCAAAGAACCTTCCGTTATTTGCTGAAGATGGCAGGGGTAATCCTGGTATTGTTGGTTCCGCTCTTTATTCTTTCCCCGGGCTGGTACGGGGATTTCCTGCAATAAATAAGCAGGAACCCTGTATGGCACCATCCTTCGAGCCTAGTAGTTTTGCAGAGTCTGCTGCCGGACATCGGCCTGTATCAATGGATCATGCTCGCGGCGGTATTCCTGGTGTGGAGTTTTCGAATCTGGCAGCACAAGCCCCCTGAAGAGGCTTTGCTGTGGAGCCTTGCCCTAAGACCGCTGGCAACACCCTATGTGTGGTCGTGGGATTTTGTGCTTCTGCTTCCGTTGTTTGTTTTCCAGATATCCCGGTCAGAAACAAGGAAAGAGCTGTTTTTCCTGTCAGGAGTGTGTCTTGTCAGCTGGGTTCTGATGGCGTGGATAAGAATTCGTGTGATGAGCGATTTCTACATGTGGTGGGTTCCTTGGGCCTTCCTGGCGGCCGTTCTTACAACTGCCCGTTTCAGAGAACAAACTCCAGGTGAAACCAGTTTGCCCTGATCCATACAAGCGGCATGTCAGAATATTGATATACAGGTTGTATAACAATCAGACAGCAGGGATCAAGTTCCGACTACCCGATTTACTTCATTCTTGTATTTTGCATAGTGGGACAAGAATTGGAGAAGGTCGGTATGTAGGTCCTCAATGGATAGTTCACTATTGCTGTGTCTGTCCAGGCTTTCCTCCAGTTCTGACAGTCCCCGGATTATTCCAGGATCAATTCTGGGCTCCGCCTCAATCAGCCGGATACCCTGGATAATTTCCCTGGTCTGGTTGATATTATTCTGTACTTTCGAATAAGCATGCACCAGTACCATTTTTATTGGCAGATCATGGTCAGGGGGACCATTGAATGTATTCAGCAGCCCAACAATCTGGCTGATAGACAGTTTTCCAGCAAGGGAAACTTCAATAACTTCAGAATCTGGCCGGTCATTGGTTAATAGTTCCTGATCGGCCCAGTTAATAACTTCTTCTTTCTCTATCAATCCGGCAACCAAGCCTATTCGGAAGAATTCAAATTTGTCTTTATTTCTCATTGGTTTGATTTTCTTCTCCTGTGAAGTTTATTGCTTCAATCCTCTAACTGCCTTTGTAACAATTGAACGTCAGGCTTTTATCATAACAATCCTGGTGTTACAGATCCAGTGCGAACGAGTATTCTATGATCCCCAGTGCTTTTATAAAGGGGAACCTGCTATCCAGAAACGAATTTCGGATAAGATAGAGTCATTAACCTTCCATGTTTTAGATATAAACATCCATGGGCCAAAAAATTATTTTTTAGTAAACACGCATGGTTGTTTGATTCTCTTAAAAAGAGGGATCCTGTATGGATGTGAAAAACTGCTGCAAAATATCATCAGTAAGGTGCGGGACTTGTTGGATAAGCACGCGCTGCGCTTATCAGCCTGGCTGAAGCAGCGTTTCAAGCCATTGATATTCAAGTTGATTAAACTCTAATCCATAAACGTCAAAGTAATTCGGCGGAAAAATTATTCTTTGACCATCTTCGAATTCTGGCTGCCGAGTATCAACTATGGAAGATACTGACTCAATTCCATAGTTTTGAATAAGAAAGTTCAAAAATGATGCCATTTCCGTCAGTAATATATCTCGATGAAGAATACAATCCGGCGAACTGGATTCATAAGCCTTTTCAATGTAGTAATTATCAAATAAGGGAAGATATGTTCCGTTCTGTATAGAATCCCTGACTGCAGAATCAAAATCAGTTCCTTGCCAGTCTTGCCAATAATTTCCAGCAGCCCAGGTTGCCAACCCTTCGTCCAATGCCAGATCAATGATGTCTTGATATTTTTGGTGTATAAGAATGTGCCCGAGTTCATGGGCAAGCACAGCAAGGATCTGTTCTTCACCGGTATCCTGATCTGCAAATATCATAATCACAGGGGGGAGTTCATGGAAAGACGTTCCGCGCGCAGGGTTTTTTCCCGATCGGGGAGGAAGGAAGAGTATTATAACCTTTTCGCTGACTGCCGTTCCCAATCGTTTGCTGACATACTCATATACCTGACTTGATTCACTTTTCAACCATTGAATATCAACAGGCAGGTAATCATCATATGAGTACAACTCGAAATATTCATTTACTGCTTCCAGCTTGTGCTGATCCATGATTTGAGATGGATTGGGGATGGCTTCTCTTCTGTTGAAAATCTGATAAATAACGGTAATTACCCGAGGAGAGGTGGTGTATACCCTTGATTGTAAGGGTTCAGGTGAAGGCGTGTGAAAAAAGGACAGATCAGGGGGCATAGACTGCGGCGCAGGTTTGCCTGCACAATATATGAGGACAATCACAGCGGTTGTGAAAAGCAGCAGGGAACTGATAAGTAGAAGCGGTTTCTTTGAAAGCCGTTTGGTCAGTGGTTCCGTTTTCTTCAAAGAGTAAGCCCTCCGCCGCATCGCGGTTTATTGGATTTAGTATAACCTTACAACT
>Ga0272441_10004300_pt1 | contig 26031 bp, 19 predicted proteins | sample SSMProp6N_FD_193582 | JGI IMG/M metagenome (GOLD analysis project Ga0272441, IMG submission 193582) | Marine sediment archaeal communities from Little Sippewissett salt marsh, Falmouth, MA, United States - SSM-Prop-6N | ecosystem: Environmental > Aquatic > Marine > Wetlands > Sediment ...
GGCGCCCTGGTTCGAATTTTTTCGACAATTTCCGGCAGACGCGCGGCGCTGGGTGCAGGCTCTGCTCCCCGGTTGACCGAGATCATGATTCGCTGAACAGCATCATTATCCGGATCGGCGGACAGTGAGCTGGAAGGATCGAGAACGGTGAACCCCGCGTCCAGACCGTGTCCATTTTTTTTCAGGGCCTTGTCGAGCTCCTTGAGAACAGGGCCGGGGATGCCGCAGCACGAGGCGACCGCGAATATATAGGTCCCGGGATCCGTTGAAAAGGCTTCCGCGAAGTCCCTGACACTGAGGGGAAGACCGTACGCATAGGTGGGGAAGATGAAGCCGATAATCTCCCCCCAGGGTTCAGGTGCATCTTCGGGAACCGTGCTGATGGGAATAATTTCCGCCTCCCCGATCGAAGCAGCTATCCTTTTAGCCGTCGAGAGGGAATTCCCGGTACCGCTGAAATAGTATAATGTCGTGTTCATAGGTGTCTCCTTTCTATTCTATATTTAGAATAGCCATGTAAAAAAAATCTATCTCACAGGCTGTCGATCCAACGGATCTCCGCCTCCGTGAGGTGTTTCACTCTGTCGAATGCCAGCATGACACGTTCCTTTTCCCGCACCGCCCGGGGGAGCTTTTTTTCCAGAAAATCCAAACTGTTTACCAGAAGCTTCCGGTAATCGGCAAGGCAGTCCGCGAATTCATCTTCGCCCAACACATCGGAAATAACAATTCCGACGGTGAAATCGTCGTGTGTCTCCGCAGGTTCCCTGATCATTCTCTTCACCTCGCCGCCCAACTCTCTCCGTCCTTCCTCAGTGATAAAATAGACCTTCCTCCTCGGCGATCCGTACTCCTTCTCGAATCTGGAACCGACATAGCCTTTCTTCTCCATCTTATTGAGGATATTGTATATCGAGGAGAACCCGATATCGGCCCAGCGGCGCATACTGTTCTCCTCGATCAGTCGGTCGAGCTGATATCCGTAGTAGTCGCTCCTGTTCAGGAGCCGCAGCAGAATTACTTCACCGTGTGTCATGTTAGCTATTCTAATTATAGAATAGCTAAATAAAGTTGTCAAGCGCTTTCTTCATGGTATACTCTTTTTATGACAGCCGGACGAAGTATATTCAACGTTCTGACCCTAATCGTTCTTCTCTCTCTGTTTATCACATTTCCGGTCCATGGAGAAAAGAAGCCGCTGGTTCAAACCTCCTGGCACCGGTCCGACGGGATTCAGGCCGGCGATGATATCTACTTCCTCAGTTCCTATTCCCTCTATTTGCCGGGGAAGGTCATTATCCCCATGTTCATCGTGACCAGCCCGAAGGTCTATTACAGTAATTTCAGCTTGTACCGGCTCTCGACGACCGGATCGGGCGGAACCGATGAGAAGCACATCCTTGAGCGTGTGTGGAGTCGCGAAGACATGCCGGCAGGACAGAAGGCCGATCTTCAGTCCTGCAAGTACGCATGGGAAGAGGGCAGGATCTATTTCCAGTGGACCGGCGGCTGGGATAATGAACAGAAACAGAGTGTCCGGCCGGTGCTCGAATACGACCTGGAGGGCGGTACCGCCCGCCTCCTGGACGGCGCGCCCGGACGGGAAATCCCGGCAGACGTGGAGCTTGCGTATGATGTCCCTGGTAAAATCAAGGAGTCATGGGTGTGGCTGCGAGCGGGCCGACTGTCCCCGGACGCATGGGACCTCCCATCGCCGCTGGAGTACAGCTCCGAGAATCCCGATTTTTTACAGAAAGTGATAATCCGGAATCTCGGCGACAGGGACTTCAAATCAGCAGCACTCACAGCTCTGGACGAACTGCGGGAAACCGCCGTGATGGAGCGGGTCCTCTCCGAAATGGAGGAGGTACACAGCAGGCGCTCTGACTATTCATACAACGAATACTTCGAAAGGATGACCGTCCTGATCGAGATGAGCGATACCATGCGCGACGGGCGAGCCCCAGACACCTTCAGCGCCGCCTTCGACAACGATGCGGACCTCCTGCGGCGTCTTCTCGAAGCCGGCAACGATCCAAACATCGCCGACGCTCAGGGCCGTACCCCCTTGATGTACGCGGTCTTCGGGAAGGCCCCCGACACCTTGAGGCTTCTCTTCGAGGCAGGCGCCGATCCCGACATCGAGACAAGATCCGGGCAGACCGCCTGGCTCTACGCCGCCCTGAATCCGCTACGGCCCCTCTACCTGGAGCTCTGGGGAAAATAGTCCGGGGCACGTTTTTTATCTCCCGGCATTTTCCTGCTGCATTGATATTGCCACCGCACATCAGCTGGTTTAAAGTACATAGTAGTGAAGTATCCGGGCAGGGGCAGGTATAACCGGAACCGAGAGTGCTCCAGAGGAAGATGAAAGTAGAATGACATGGCTGAAACGATTACAGCTGCGTTCTGGAAAGCAATCACTAAATAACAATCTGGAATATATCGGAGAGGATTTTATCAAGAGGGTAGCCCGGGCGGCCCGGAAAGAGTCCTGGGGACGTACGGTTATCCAGCTTGCATGGACCGCCGGCCCCGTTACCTACCTGGCGCTCCAGGGAGGCTACCACCTGGGCTATGGTACCAACGCTCCTTCCCGACTCTTCATCTACTTCGCCATGTACACCGTAATCGCCGGATTATTCGCCATTCTCATGCGCTTCCTGTATCAGGTCACCCGGGGTCAGGAGCTGGAGAAAGGGGAAGCGGCGCTGGGATTAGCCCTCGCCCGCCTGCCGGAATTAATTCTACTGGCCAGGAATCAGACCATTCTCTACTACGATGAAGAGAACCGGAAACTGCTTGCTGCAAAATACCTTCTGGAAAATCCAGATGCGGTGACTGAGACCATCAAAACAGCTGTGCTGGATATATGCGGCGATCCCGTTCTATCTCAGGCTGCCCAGCAGATAGAGATATACAGAAAAAACGGACTCTATGCACGAATCGAAGACGAGAAGTCAAAAGTGAACGACCGGCTTGCACGCAGTATAGAGAAAGTGCGGCCTTCTTCACAGGCAGTCGCCGATCTCCTCACCCGGCGCTTCGCCGGCCGTCCGCCGAGCAGACAATCGGGACGTACTCGTACCGAAGGTTTTATCTGGCGGGTACTGACTGCCGGTGAAGAACACGATGTATCCGGGATGACCCTCAATGACGCCGAAGAGGTTTTCACTCTGGCTTATGAGTTGCTCGCCGATCGGAACATCCCGGTTTTCTCCCTCCGCTATATCGGTTCAAAGGAGTTCACGGAGATCTCCGAGAATCTGGACCGTCACCGGGTCGCGTTCCGTAAAGCAGCGTATCTGCGCAACAGCAGATTGCGGGCCCTGGCGGAGTTATTTGCCGAATCGAATACGGTGGATATCGTCCCGGCGGCCTCACCGGTGTTTACTACGATTGACCGGATGTATTCGAATATCCTGAAAGCCCTCGAAGATCTCTACAAAGAATTGAAACAACAGACGCATCTCCTTCCCTTCCAGAGGCGGAGACGATACAGCCCTGAGGAGCTCCGTGATACGTTCATGCAGCTCAACAGCGCCCTGCATATGCATCGCTCATTACGCGCCGCCAATACTCAGATGCAGAAGCGATTCTCGGCCCTGAGACGAAGCGAGGACAAGTACAACGAAATTCGTACAGAATCAGCCCGGCAATTTCCCCTCCAGCTAGTGAAACCCCACGAACAGAGACGAGGTATTCGAATTGTTGAAAAAAATATCGAGCTTCACAGAAGCGGCAAACTGCGTTGTGCTCGTGAAGTAGAAAGGCTTATCCGTGCTTTTGACGAGATCCAGCATCCTCACGCTGATGATTATAAAAAGCTCGCCGTCGACATCGCAATGAAACTGGAAAATGAATTGCAGATCAGCCGCTTTGAGATACAGTACGCCATCGAGAGTTCCAACGCTCCCTACCTCTCTTCGATCGAGCTGGACATGACCGCCGCGAGCAAGGCCGGAATCGCGGTATCGCTGGTTCAGGAAGTGCAGAAAAACACCCGCACTCCGATTCATCGCCTCGCCCACGTCCTGGTGAATTATCACGGCATGCCCCTGAATCAGGAATCCATCGAATATCTCGTGGAACAGTACGGGGCGAATCCGGAACGGCTGAAACAGATGCTGCCCGATAAGGAAACAGCCCCGTCCGGAACTTCAGAACCTGTAGGAACACCCTCTTCCTCACCCGCAACAAAATTTTTCAAGCGGCCTCCCCAGATCCTGGAAATAAACCGGCTGGACAGGAAATATCAGGACCTCATCGATTACGCGGTCAAGCGGCATATCCTGTAACCAGTGATACAAAAACGCAAAGCTTCGGGACAGTCTACTTTTCCCCTCCATTTTTTTTGAATATCCGTGTATATGATCTATTATAGAAGTATGAAACCGAACAGCCGGGGATTCACCGGCCGAATCAGTTTTGCCGTTCTCTCCGTCCTGTCATTTATTTTACTCAGCTTGAGCTTCATTGAAACGCTTCGCCTGCATCCCTTTCTCTCCGCTTTCAAAGGGCTCATCATACTGGGGCTTGTCTATGGACTATACGAGGAATGGCGGCGGGCATCATCCATTCCGGCGGAGGCGAGAACATGGGACCGGTCGGATCTGTATGATTACCTTGCCGTATTCGGCGGTGCGGTCGTCACCTTCTTCATCAACGTGGAACTGGGGCACGGTCCTGTAGCAGCTTCCGGTATAGTCGGTATCCTGGGGGCGGCTGCATTGAAAAAACACGCAGTGCCCATCTTCTGCGGCTCCTTCGTCGGCATGGCATCTCCGGCGGTCTTTCTCTCATATTATTGTATTGTCACCGCCGGAGCGGTTGCCGCGGCGGTCTACATCCTCAGCAGGGACGTTTTCAACGGATTCGGCGGCAAGCTCGGCACGATCGCCTTTACCGGCTGTTTGTCCGCCTCACTGATAACCGGATCGCCCCTGCTTCGACTGCCGGCACCCGGCTGGGATGTCGGGTGGATGATAGTCCTTTATTCGATCGCCGGCGCAACTGTTACCTACACGCTGAGCACACGTCTTCAGAACGGACCGGTTATGGCATCCGCCATCGTCGGTCTGATGGCAGGACTTTTTCTCCCCATAATTCATGGGGCATATCCGGGAGATACCCTGGCTGTCATGGTATTCTGTGCCTCATTCGCGGGCATGAGCGGCACCGACAGATTCAGGAACGAGCTGCCCATTGCATTGTCCGGTATTTTCTGCGGTTTGATCTTTATTTACTCGACTCCATATCTTGGCGGGGCCGGGGGCAAACTGGGAACGATCGCCTTCGGCTCTGTGATCGCTATGCGGGGATTGATGGATGCACTTCCAGGCCTGAGGCGGTGAACTCCGACCGGAGGTTTCTCATGTACCGGTCGTTTTTCATGTACCGGTCGTTTTTCATGTACCGGGCTGCCGTTCAATGATACAATCCCGCAGGGGGATACATGAATTGAAAAAATCGGCGGCTTCATCTTTCTTAATTCTATGCCTCGGATTTCTGACCGCGTGCAGTTCAGCGCCGGACTCCGCATCCAGGGAAGAAACTCCTTCCGGGATCATTATAGAAAAATTTGACAACATCCCCGGTCTGGTCAAGCTGGTGCGCGCTCCCAAACGTGGATATCACTACGATGCCTATCTCTGGATTCCCTCCGAATACGGATCGGATGACATCCACAGGCTTCTGGTAAGCCCCAACAACTCCGGTACGGCCGACGATTCGCTCCAATTCCATGATGACAGAGCGCGGCACTCGATCCTGAACAACTGGGAGTATCAGGTTGCTAAACGGCTCAACGTGCCCCACCTTATGCCGGTATTTCCCCGGCCGCGTACCGACTGGCACCTCTACACACACTCCCTGGACAGCGACACGATGGCAGTCTCCTCCGGTAAGCTGAAGCGTATCGACCTGCAGCTGCTGGCCATGGTCGACGACGCCCGCACATACCTGGCCCGGCAGCACGGCATCGATCTGCCGAAGGAGATTCTCCTGAGCGGATTCTCCGCCAGCGGGACCTTTGTCAACCGCTTCACCATCCTGCATCCGGACCGGGTCCGCGCGGTTGCCTGCGGGGGTGTGAACTCGATACCGATCCTGCCGGTAGAATCCTGCCGGGGACTGTACCTCCCCTATCACATCGGAGTCTCCGATCTGGAAAAAATCACCGGTACGAGCTTCAATCATGAGGCCTGGCAGCAGCCGGCCCAGTACATCTACATGGGAGAACTCGACGACAACGACACTACCCTCTACGATGATGGATTCACCCGCAAGGAGGCCGATCTCGTCTGGAAGGCAGTCGGCAGGGACATGAAGGTCCGATGGCGGAATTGTATCGACATATACCTGGAACACACCGGCCATGCCCAGCTGGTCACCTACCTCGGAATAGGACATCAGCCGGTAGTGGAGGACATGGCGGGATTCCTGCGGAGGAATGCCGGCGGCGGCTTCACACCGATCAGCCCGTCACAGTCCGCGGAATCTCACACCGGCGGCGAATAGGAAGGGTGAAGGGCATGATACGCGACGCGAAAGTAGACGACAGCAAAGCCATTGCAGATATCATCATCAGCGCCTGGCAGCACGCCTACGACGGAGTGATAGACCCATCTCATCCCGGGACCATGCGGGCCGACCGCTATATCGGGATCATGGAGACCAACATCATGGAAGGGAGGGAGAAGATCCTGGTGTGGGAAGAGGATGATACTGTCGTCGGTTTCATCTCCGGCCGGTTCCTGAATGCAGATCCCGGCCCGGAAGCAGGCGCTGCATCCGCACAAGAAACCGGCGCCGCATTTGACATCGAAAGCAGCCGCAAGGCATATGAGGCCGAAGTGGTCGGACTATACATCAGGCCTGATTTCCAGGGACAGGGCATCGGCAGCCGTCTCCTCACGGAGATGAAGGCCTGCTTCCGCCGTCACGGATGCTGCAGCCTTATCATCTGGACACTCCTCGGGGCCCGGAACAACGGGTTCTACCGGAAGCACGGGGGCTCGCCCCTCGAACACAAGGAGCTGGAGATCGGCGGTACATCATACCGCGGGGTCGGCTTTGTTTTTAATCTTCAGCAACCTGGCATTGACGGCTACGATGACCGTTGAAAGTGACATATGAAGCGCTGAGGACCGATGCCATTTCGATCCAGTGACCCACTAGCATTATCGCAATCAAGGTGGCAAGCTCCCAGTAAAAAGGGGAGCCTTCGAGTCCGAAGGTCACCGCCGCACTGTATACGTAAGCCACCGTGTTCGCCAGGCCGATCAGTGTCATCATTCCGGGCTGCTTTTGTTTCAGCTCCTGAATGAGACCCGAAAGGAACGCCAGCCGCCGTAAAAGTAGATAATAGTGGAAAACCCGAGTATAGGTATTCCGGCCCCATCGAAGGTATATCTAATACCGAGAAACTGCTGAATTAACGGCGACAGCGCCAGGACCGGCAGTGAAAGAACGAGTGTGATATAAAATCTTCGGCGGAAGTCCCGGATCATCATCCGGTGATGGCTGGTATTATCGTGAGAATTATCCCTAGACTTCTATCCCTCTGGATTTAAAGTAAGGCTTATGACTATTGAATTCAAATTGGTAATAGGGAACGTATACCTCAGCTCACCGGAAAACCCGCTCAGGCGAACAACATCAGGCTGATCGCCATGACGATCATTCCCGAGATCACACCGTAGATCGCTATATGGTGCTCACCGTATTTTTCCGCTGTCGGCAGCAGCTCGTCCAGGGATATATAGACCATGATTCCGGCCACTCCAGCGAAGAGAATACCGAACATGAGATCGTTGAAGTACCGCATCAGGAGAAAATAACCTACGAGGGCTCCAACCGGCTCCGAAAGCCCCGAGAGAAAAGACCATCCGAAGGCCTTCTTCTTGCTCCCGGTGGCGTAGTACAAAGGGACCGATACAGCGATCCCTTCAGGAATGTTGTGAATCGCTATCGCAACGGCGATGCTCAATCCGAGGGCCGGGTCCTGCAGGGCTGCGGTAAAAGTCGCCAGACCTTCCGGGAAGTTGTGAATGGCAATGGCGAGGGCGGAGAAGAAACCCATCCGCTTGAGGCTTTCATGGTCCGGAACCTGCGGTTCCATCGTCTTCGTCTGACCGGAGGGCAATTCATCCACCCCGTGTATCTCATGGGGATTTTCATACTCCGGTACGAGTTTATCGATGAGCGCTATTAGAGCTATTCCGCCGAAGAATGAAATGGTGGTGATGAAATAGCCGTATCTCGTGCCGAGAACTGCTCCAAGGGAGTCATTGGCCTTGACGAATATCTCGATCATCGAGACGTATATCATGACCCCCGCTGAAAAACCGAGGGCTCCTGCCAGAAAACGCGGACTCGTCTTCCTGGACATGAAGGCCATCACGCTGCCGATTCCCGTTGCCAGACCCGCAAACAGAGTCAGTCCGAATGCAATCAGTACGCTATTCATAGAGGCAAGTATAGTGATTTGTATTTCGGGAAGCAATTCTGCATCCCAACTTCAATAATGGTCACTTCTTCTCTTTTTTTCCCTTTCCTGCATATCCTCAACAGTTGACTTTCCCTATATATTGGATTAATTTTTTCTGTATTATAGAGAGGGGGTGTACCATGAAAAAACTATCTTTAGTACTGCTGCTGCTCATCACGTCTCTGGGATCCCTCTCTTCACAGGAGTCTGAGTTCACCATCAGTACCTCCTACAACAATCTCCTGTCCAACCGTTCCCGCACCGGTATGCTCGACCGTATTATGATCGAAGCCTTTCAGCGGCTGAACATGAAGGCACAACTCGTTTTCACCCCCACCGAGAAGTCCCTGGTCGACGTCAATGCGGGTCTTCTGGATGCCGAGCTGAACCGGATCGAAGGCATGGAGAAGATGTATTCCAACCTTGTCAGAGTGCCTGAGCCGAACATGACCATGTACTTTGTTGCCTTTTCCAGGCGGAACATCGAAATCGACGGCTGGGACAGTATTCGTGATCTCAACATAGGGATTGTAAAGGGCTGGAAGATCCTTGAGAACAACACCAGAGATTTCCCCAACGTCGTACTGGTCCCGACCGAGAAGGAGCTGTTCAACATGCTGCGGAAAGACCGGCTGGATGTTGCCCTCTATTCAAAACTTACCGGCTATGCCGTCCTTCAGGACCTCGACTATGATAATGAAGGGATCCGCCACCTGGAGCCTCCTCTTGCAAGCAGAGATATGTTCCTGTATGTTCACAAAAGCCATGCGGCTCTGACTGATGATATCGCTTCTGCCATTCGGAGTTTGAAAACTGATGGTACCTATGACCGGATAGTGGAAGAAGCCGTTTCACCTTACTTCTCGAATCCTGAATGAGGGAGAGGACTGAGACCATGTCGATCACCAGGAAATATATCCTGTATACATTCATCCTCGTCTTCATATTAGGACTATTCATTTATCCCCTCGAGATGTATTCATCCTACCGGCGCGAGATCGAGCGGGTCAATTATCAGCTGCAGCAGGTCAGAGACAGTCACATTCCATTCCTGATATCGAGCCTGTGGCTCACGCACTACGATCTGCTTCAGCAGCAAATCGATGCTATTGCCAGGTTCTCGCACATCGATGCAGTTACGGTGACCGATGATGAAGGGAACCTGTTTACCGCGGGATCCACCGCGGCTCCCAATCTCAGAATCAACCGGGAACCTCTCATTTACAACTACCAGGGCAGCACCAGAGAAATCGGGGAACTGACACTGTACATAAATGAACGCCAGATCAGGCGCGATGTCTTCAGGGAGGAGTCGGGATTCATACTGTTTCACTTTTTCCTCGCCATCCTGATAGGTGCACTCATCTCTTATCTGTTTCACCTGCTGGCAGGCAGACATTTAAAACGCCTGTCGGATGCAATGAGTGATGAGAGTGAAAAATCTTTCAATGCACCAATTTCCCTCGACCGAAAAGGAAGTCACAGCGATGAACTGGAAGACCTGACTGCATCGATCAACTCGATGCGGTCAAAGCTCAGGGTCCAGGTTGAGGAGAAGGACATGCTTCTGCGGGAGGTCCACCACCGGATCAAGAATAATATGTTCACCGTCGAAAGCCTGCTTGCCCTTCAGGCCCAAACAGTTGACGACCCCAGGACGTCCGAAGCTCTGATTGAAGCGAAAAGCCGCCTGAGAAGCATGGGGGTGCTCTACGATCGGCTCTACCGGTCAGGAAACATTTCCGACATGTCCGTCAGAGACTACCTTCCGCCGCTGATAGAGGAGATCGCCGGTCTCCAGTCCAACGGGACTTCAGTGCGGGTCGCGACTGAGATTGATGATATCATCATGAACGCCGACTCCCTTGCCGCCCTCGGAATCCTGCTGAACGAGCTCCTCACCAACTCGATGAAGCATGCTTTCCCGGATGGAAAAGACGGCACGATCACCGTCACCTGCAGTTCTCCTTCTCCACAGCATGCTCTTCTCGTCTACCGGGATGACGGCATTGGTCTGCCCGACGCCGTTCTGGCCGGCAGGACGGGAGGACTGGGGATCACCCTCATTCAAATACTGGCAGGACAGCTCAAGGGTACCGTCGACATGAAACGGGACCGGGGAACGGTGATCAAAATTGAGTTCATGGTATGATTAGCCCGGTACCGAACAGCCCTCCTCGGCACCGGGCTGTTTGAAACAATCCTTCCTTCAACTTTCCCGAAAAAACTCCGATTATATTATTGAATCCACACATATAGTGTGTTATCATCGAGTTTGTGGGTTAGAGTCCACTATATATAGTGTGATTTTCAGGAAGTATGATCGATGCGGTGTCCCCATTGTTCAGCTCAGGATGACAAGGTGATCGAATCGAGAGCGAACTCCACCGGTACGAGTATCCGGCGGAGAAGGGAGTGTCTCTCATGCGGGTACCGGTTCACATCCTACGAACATATCGAAGAGAAGCCGCTCAAGGTTATCAAACGTGACGGGCGACGTGAATATTTCGACCGGCAGAAGCTCGAGCGGGGAATCGAGACTTCACTGGAGAAGCGTCCGATTCCGCAGACGACCATCGAACAGCTGATCAATACCATCGAGGACCAGGCCTCACTCGAGGGCGGCAGTTCACGGGAGATCGAGACTGCACGGATCGGCGACATGGTGCTCGAGCAGCTTTTCGCTCTCGACAAGGTGGGGTACATCCGCTTTGCATCGGTCTACAAGATGTTTGAAGACATCGAAGCCTTCAAGCAGGAGCTGGATCTTCTGTTTAACAGCAACCAGAACAATGACAACCGGAGGAAGCATACGTGAGAGTTGAATTGAAGAATGGCAACTGGGAGGTATCACTCGGAACTGATTTTTCCGACCCGTCCGAGGGGCGAAGGAACCGGTCAACGGTCCGCAGAGTGGTAAAGAGAGACGGATCGATTGAAGTCTACGATCGGTCGCGTATTACCGATGCCATTGCAAAAGCGATCCGCGCGGTGCGCGGTACCGAAGATCCGGAACTGGCTGAATCGCTCTCACAGAAGGTGGAAGAGAAGCTCCAGGGTTTTCTCAGCGAGCGGCATCCCAATTCCGTGCCGGCCATCGAAGAGATCCAGGATATCGTCGAGACCGTGCTGATCGAATCACGGGACGCGGCTGTCGCCAAGGCCTACATTCTCTATCGGGCGCGTCACGAATCCATCCGGGACACCCGCAAACTGGTGCTTGACATAAACGAAACCATGGACGGTTATCTTTCCAGGTCGGACTGGCGGGTCAACGAGAACGCCAACGTCAATTTTTCCCTCGGAGGCCTGATCCTCCACAACTCCGGAACTATCACAGCCAACTACTGGCTGAAGAACATATACACACAGGAGATTGCCGAAGCCCACCGTTCTGCAGCATTTCACATTCACGATCTGTCGATGTTCAGCGGGTATTGCGCCGGCTGGTCGCTGCGTCAGCTGATACAGGAAGGACTGGGAGGCGTGCCGGACAAGATTTCATCCAAGCCGGCACGGCACCTTTCTACGCTGGTGCAGCAGATCGTGAATTTTCTCGGGATCATGCAGAACGAGTGGGCCGGGGCCCAGGCTTTTTCCAGCTTCGACACCTACCTCGCCCCCTTCGTGAAGAAGGACGGGCTCTCCTTCGACGAGGTCACTCAGAACATCCAGACCTTCATCTTCGGGGTGAACACTCCCTCGCGATGGGGGAGTCAGGCGCCCTTCACCAACATCACCCTCGACTGGACGGTGCCCCCCGACCTTGCAGAGCGGAAGGCCGTCGTGGGCGGTGTAGAACAGGATTTCACCTACGGAGACTGTCAGTCCGAGATGAACATGATCAATAAGGCCTTCATCGAACTGATGCTGGCCGGCGATGCGGAGGGCCGGGGATTCCAGTATCCCATTCCCACCTACAACCTGACCGAAGACTTCGACTGGGACTCGGAGAACGGCAAGCTCCTGTTCGAGATGACCGCAAAGTACGGCACTCCCTACTTCCAGAACTTCATCAACAGCGATCTGAATCCCGGTGACGTCCGCTCCATGTGCTGCCGTCTGCAGCTCGACAAGCGGGAGCTCCGCAAGCGGGGAGGCGGCTTGTTCGGCTCCGACGAGTTCACCGGGTCTCTGGGAGTGGTAACCATCAATCTGCCCCGGATCGGTTATCTCTCCGACTCCCGGGTGGACTTTTTCCGCCGGCTGACCAATCTGATGGATCTTGCTGCCCAGTCGCTGGTGATCAAGCGGAAGGTCATCGAGCGTCTGATGGAAGGAGGTCTCTTCCCCTACACCAGACGCTACCTCGGTCACCTCAACAACCATTTTTCCACCATCGGCATCTGCGGCATGAACGAGTGCGCACTCAACTTCCTCGGCAAGGACATTTCCACCGGAGAAGGAGCCGACTTCGCCGAAGAGGTCCTGGAGTACATGCGCCGGCACCTGTCGGACCTGCAGGAGGATACCGGAGACCTCTTCAACCTCGAGGCTACTCCGGCGGAGAGCACGAGCTATCGTTTGGCCAAGCACGATCGGGAGACATACCCGGATATTGTCACCAGCGGAGACAGTGAACCTTTCTATACCAACTCGACTCAGCTGCCGGTTGATCACACCAGCGATGTTTTCGAAGCCCTGGACCATCAGGACCGTCTCCAGACCAAATACACCGGCGGGACGGTGTTTCACGCCTTTCTCGGCGAGGCAGTCAGCGACTGGGAGGCCTGCCGCAAGCTCGTGAAGGCGATCGCTAACACCTACCACCTGCCGTATTTTACCATATCTCCCACTTTTTCCGTGTGCCCGAACCACGGATACCTGGCGGGGGAACATTTCACCTGCCCGCACTGCGGGGCCGAAGCGGAGGTTTATTCGCGCATCGTCGGATATTACCGCTCCGTGCGGAACTGGAACCGGGGCAAGCAGGAGGAGTTCGGTATCCGCAAGCTCTTCGAAGAGCCGGCGGTGGATATAGAAGAAAAATGGCGGGCGGGGCGGGACGCAGACCGTCCAGCCGGGGAGCCGAAAAGGATCGTTCAGACAGACATGTTCGGCTGCAGCGTTCAGGCTGGAGAGACAGACCGGGCCGGCGATAACGTCCAGGCCGGCCGCGGTACTCCCGCCGGCAATGCCGACGGTCAGGATCAGGCCGATGAATCCGGTCCCAGTAGCGCTGCTGCTGGCAGTACTGACGATGGAAGTACCCGCGAGATCCACTCCTACATCCTGTTTTTCCGGGAGACCTGCCCCAACTGCCCGCCTGTAAAAAGGATTCTGCATGAATCTTCCATTGCAGGACGGGAGGTGAATGTCGACACGCCTGAAGGACTGGAAGAGGCCCTTTCCCTTAACGTAATGGCGGCGCCGACGGTTATCGTTCTGGATGAAAATGGAGAAGCCATCGGCCGTTACTACACTGCCGGGGAGCTGGGAAGTCATCTCTTCTCCGCCGCTGCCGCCCTGCTGTAGACCAGGCATGTCACTCACCCGAGTTGCCCTGCAGAAGACCACCCTCCTGGATTTCCCGGGAGAGGTGGCCGCAACGGTTTTCACCCCCGGCTGCAATCTTCGATGTCCCTATTGCCACAATCCCGAGCTGGTAAAACCTCCCTTTCCCGATTCGATGATTCCGCTCGAAGAATTCGATCTCTTCCTGAAAAAAAGGTCGGCGGTACTGGGAGGCGTCTGTATTACCGGCGGCGAACCCCTCCTGCATCCTGAGCTCGGCAAACTTATCCAGCTGATCAGAACTCACGGCCTGAAGGTCAAACTGGACACCAACGGAACCTATCCCGAACGGCTTCGGGATATCGATGCCGATTACATTGCAATGGACCTCAAGACCGATCCGGACCGGTACCACCGGCTTCTGCCGCGGTCAGGAGCATCTGGGTCGGCCACGACAGATCAGCTCGGTGAAGCTGTCCGCCGTTCAATCGAGTGGCTGAGGGAATCGGGTATCCCCTATGAATTGCGGACCACCGTTGCTCCGGGGATCTGTGAGGAAGAGGACCTGCAGGCTATGATCCCGCTCCTGAAAGGCGCGAAGCGGTATGTTCTGACCCCCTTTCGCCCCGGTACTACCCTCGATCCCGAGTATTCCGACATGCCGGCCCCCGAGTCTGTATACATGGAACATCTGTTGCGGATCGCCCGCACAAGCGGGGTGCCCTGCGTACTCAACATGGGCGCCGGTACCGGCGGCTGACGGGGTCCCGCAGAGAGGCCCCCGCCCGGCGCCGCCCTTTTTATAAAAAATATCATTAACTCGTCTTGAAACCCCGTACCTCGCTGATCAGATCGGTATTTTTCTCCGAGAATTCGGTGTTGAGTTCCTGCAGGGATGACATCGCCGCCATGATCTCCTCGCTTCCCTTGGCAATCTCATCGATGGCGGATTTCACCATCAAGGACAGCTGATTCACGTTGCCCATGTTGGAGGACATCTCTTCGGACCCGGTCTGCATCTCCTTCGAAGCGGATGAGATCTGCACCGAAGTGTTCTGCAGTATCGTCATAGCCTGCATGACCTGATCAGAGCCAGCCGCCATCTCCTGGGTGTTGGTTCCCAGTTCGGCAAAGGCTTCGGCGATATTTTTCAGCTCACCGATGATCGAGCTGAGACTGCTGTGCAGCTGTTTCAGAGTCGATCCGGTCTTCTCGATCTTGCCGACGATGTCCTTTATATTGCCCGCAATCGTCTTGGAACTGTTGCCCGAGCTCTCGGCGAGCTTCCTGATCTCCTCCGCAACCACTGCGAATCCGCGTCCGGCCTCACCCGCATGGGCAGCTTCGATGGCCGCATTCATGGACAGGAGATTTGTCTGGTCGGCAATGCTCTTGATAACATCGGTCATCTCGATAATGGAAGTAATGCCGTTAGTCACCTCCGTCATCGATTCATTGGATTCTTCCAGGAGGTCCGCGCCCTGCTGAACACTGTCGAGCAGCTTGACTGACTCCTGCTGCCGGCTTTCAGAGATTTTGGCCATACTGTTCAGAGAAGCCACCATCTCTTCCACGGAAGAGGATGACTCCGTTACCGAACTGGTCTGGTCCTCGGTCTGCTTTGTGAGCTCCACGATATTCCTCTGTATCTGTTCGGTAGCAGAAGCAGCTTCGCTCACCTCGTTGTTCAGTTTGTCCATCATCTCCTTGATCGAGTTGATGTTCGAGGTGATCTGATGCACGGAAGCGAAGGACTCGTTGGCCGAAGCGCCCAGCTCGTCGCCGATTCCCTTGTTCACTTCGGCGGATTTCTGCACCCTTCCGATGAGGGTTCTCAACATCTCGAGAAAGCTGTTGAAGGCAGTTCCCACCTCTCCGATTTCATTGTTTGTCGCGACGGCAATGGTTTTGGTAAGATCACCGTTACCGGCGGCGATCTGCTCGAGCTGGCTGCGAACCGTCTTGATCGGTTTGATAACAAGCCGGCGGGTGGTGATAATCAATACTGCGCCGATGAGAATCAGGAAAACCACCTGCGCCCCGTAGATAATGATTCTGAGTTCCGTGAGCCGCGCCTGCATGGTGGCCAGATCACGCCGGTAGAAGATGAGCCATTCATTGACGTGGTCGACATCTCCCATATCGTATCCTTTAGCGAAGTACAGATTTCTCTCACCGCGGAAATCCCGAATGAATTCCAGGCTGCCGCTGACGGCCTCCTCCAGGAAGGGCTCGAAAGCACTGACCCCGTCATCGGTGAGAATAAGAGATGTGTCGGGATGGGCTATCAGATTCCCGTCGCTATCCCCCATGAAGACATACTCATTTTCCCTGAATGTCTCCTGCTGTGTAAAGATATCGGTAAAATAATCCATCTGCGGCGCCACGATGGCCGCTCCGACAATTTGGCCCTGATATTTGACAGGAGCTGCAATGACAAAGATCGGATTGCCCCGCAGGATGCTTGGATATACTTCGCTTACGAACACTTCCGATCCGCCGCGGATGGCGGCTATGTAGTTTTTCCCGCCTCCTTTGCCGATGGTATTACCCTCGACCGTATCGATGAAAAAGCCGCCCGGAGGAATCTCGCGCTCCACTCCATTGTAGACAATGCTGATTGTCTCCGAACCGCTGGTAAATGACGAAACTGGTAGGTTCTCGTAGAACGGATACACTGAGTGCAGGGTTTCGAGATACTCTCTGGCAGCAGCATACGCCTCGGGGTCGGTTGGATCCAGACAAGCCTGTATGACCCGTTCATCTTCTGCAATTCCCTTCGAGACCAGGATCTGATCGTTCATCCATATCGACAGGGCCGAAGCAATATTACCTGTGATAGTCTGTCCAAGCTCACGGTTGTCGGTATCTATTTCCGCCCGCAGAATTCGCTCGGCGCCGAAGCCGATAACGAAAAAGACGATGAAGATCAAGGGGATGAACCAAACCAGATAGGTCCGCAATATGGATTTCTTCATACTCCATCTCCTTCATTCAGATGTACCAATTATTGTGATTTAACTATATAATTTCAACTTTAAGTAAAAAAAAACAGCCCATGTGTTACTTCACAGGCTGTTCTTCCAGCATTACAGAAGCTTTACACCGTATTTATCCGCGCATATCGCGTACTGAATCGGCTATGCGGGCTTGAATCCCAGCAGCACACAAGCTTCGCAGTATATCTACTCGAGTGACATGCGTACCGTGTCGGCAATTTGGTCCGTCTGCAGCCCGTAAAGACCGAGCAGTTCATCGTAGGGACCGTTGCCGGCGAACTGATCATCCACGCCGATCATCCGGACCGGAACCGGATGGTTCCTTACCACCGTTTCCGCAACTATGCTTCCCAGTCCTCCGTTCAGATAGTGCTCTTCGACCGTAATAATCCGCCCGGTCTCACGGGCAGCCTTCACGATCAGCTCTTCATCGAAGGGTTTGAGGGTGTGTATATTGATAAGACGGGCATTTATTCCTTCACCGGCCAGCTGCTGTACGGCTTCGAGGGCCCTCGATACCATCGTACCCGTGGCAACGATCGTCACATCAGTTCCTTCCCGCATGACGACTCCCTTGCCAAGTTCGAATCGGTATTCAGGACCGTCATTCAAGACCGGCATCTTTTCCTTGCCGATCCGCAGATAGACCGGTCCCTGGTGTTCAGCCGCCGCCAAAACGGCCGCCCGAATCTCCACCGGGTCCGATGGCACGACTATGGTGAACCCGGGTATAGTCCGCAGAATAGCGATGTCTTCGAGTGACTGATGAGTAGGTCCCAGGTCGGAATAACTCATACCTGCACAGCGGCCGACAATTTTTACATTCTGCTGCATGTAACCGACATCATTCCGCACCATCTCGAACGGCCGGGCAGTGACGAATGGAGCTATAGCAGCTACAAATGGGATTTTACCGGTTGCCGCCAATCCCGATGCAAAGCCGATAACCCCCTGCTCCATGATACCGAATTCGATGTGCCGGTCCGGAAAAAGCTCCTTGAAAGGGCCCAGGCCACTGCCCGAAGAACTGTCCGCCGAGAGCGCCAGTATTCGCTCATCCTGCTTCCCCGCTTCAGCCAGTGCTTCTCCGAATGTCTTGCGTGGATCCAATGCGGTGCTCATGCCCTGATACTCCTTTCAGCCTCGTCGAGTTCCCGTTCAGCCTGCTCGATCTCTTCGCTCGTTGCCTTCCAGTGATGATATTCGTGTCTTCCTTCGGCGAAGCTGAATCCCTTGGCCTTCACCGTCCGTGCAATGACAAGCGACGGCTTCCCCTTCTCAAAGGGCATATCGTCAGTGCAGGACATGATCTGTCCATGATCATGTCCATCTATCTCACGGGTCGACCAGCCGAAAGCCGACCACCGCTGCGCCAGAGGTTCGTAATTCATCACCTTCCGTGTTTCGCCGCTGATCTGCAGTCCGTTACAGTCTACGAAGACCATCAGATTGTCCAATCCATGATGGGCAGCCGCGGCAGCGGCTTCCCAGTTGGACCCTTCGGCCAGCTCGCCGTCTCCCATTACAGCGAAAACGCGGGAGCTTCTGCCTGACATCTTCAGGCCCAGGGCCATTCCGCCGGCTATTGAGAGACCGTGCCCGAGAGCCCCCGTACTGGCTTCGATACCGGGCACATTGTGCATGGATGGATGTCCGGGAAGCTTCGAGCCGAGAGATCCGTATGTCTCCATGACATCCTCTTCTAAAAAACCCTTCTCGACTAATGTCGCATACAGAACCAGCGCCTTGTGACCGGCCGACAGAATGAACCGGTCCCGGTCTTCCCAACCGGGGTCGCTCACCTTCACCTTCATGGCATGAAAATAGAGGACGGACATGATGTCCGCCGCTGACAGCGCTCCGCCGATATGACCGGTACCGCCAGCTTTGATCATCCTCAGGATATGTCTTCTGATTCTTATCGCCCTGCTTTTTAACTGCAGAATTTCACTATTGTCTTTTTCCATCCTATCGCTTCTCCGAACAAGATCTCTGTTTACAATACAAAAAAAGTGTGCAGCTGTTCAATCATTCTCCACCTGCCCGAGCCCGGGAATGGCTCCCCTTCCGCCGCGCATAGTGACCGAGAGGGCAGCCGTCCGGTTGGCAAAGACGAGAGCATCATGAAATGCCCGCCTCATGAGCAGTGCGTATACGAATGCTCCATGAAAAATATCGCCGGCAGCAGTGGTATCCACCGCCTTTACGGGAATCCCCCGAATCCGCCGGACCTCTCCCTCCTGCACATACGCACAGCCCCTTTCTCCAAGGGTAACTGCCGGATGGCCGGTGCAGATTTTTTCCAGAGCCCGCAAGCCCTCACAAATCTTCTTCTCATCCTTCAGCTTATCCACTCCGCACAATCCCGCCGCGAACCGTTCACTGGAAATAAGGTAGTCGACTTCACCGGCGAGGGACACCGTAGCAGCACGATATCCTCCGGCATCCAGAACGGTAACAGCTTCAGGGCAGGCCTCCATTGCCTGCCGGGAGGCTTCCGGTTCATGCCCGTCAAGTAAAATGAACCGGGGCTGCAGCTTTTTGAGAAAATCATCGGAGAGTAGAAAACGGCCCTCTCCACGATTACGGGTCAGGATCGTTCTGGATCCGCTCTGTCTGTTGACCATCACGATGGATAGAGCGGTCCGGGAACCTTCCCGAATTTCGAGAGCCTGCACGCCGATTCCATCGCTCTCCAGGGCATTGCGGATCAAGCTGCCGGGGGGATCCGCCCCTACCAGCCCGGCGAAACTGCAGTGAACTCCCCACCTCCCAAGGAGGGCCGCGGCATTGCAGGCCGGTCCTCCAGAGGATTCTTCGCTGTCCGAAAGCAGTTGTTTGGTATTCTCCTGAGGGTATTCATCGATGTACAGGAATATGTCCCAGGCAGCATGTCCAATACAGAGGACCTCGCAAGCCGAATTTGCGCTAAAAGTGTCGGAAATGCCGGCATCACCCATGTTCACCACCGTTTTTCACCAAGCTTTGAACCACCCTCACCGCCACTGCTGCCGTCCACAAGGTTTGCCCCACTACCGATTTCTCACGAAGAGGCCGCACCCCCTTGGCCCTGAACCGCTGATATACTACTATAGTCTGACTATATCATAAAAGAACCCGGGAGTAATTCACATGAAGATACATTTTATCGATCGGAAGCTGAACGAAATCGATGCCGACCTTGAAATTGTTTTTGTGGTCAATAAGAACTTCGATCATCGATGGGTAAAAAAACAGAAGCCGCTGCTCGAGAAGCTCGGCTTCAAGGGCGAATCCGAAGAAACGGTACTGCTGCCGGAAAGCGGCAAACTCATCGCAGCAGTCGAGACCATCGACCACGAAAACATCCGTCTTGCCGCGGCAGCAGCAATAAAGGCCGTCAAAGGCACCTTCCCGCGGATAAAGATGGGTCTCTACCTCGACGGCAGCGACAAGAATGGAACAGCGGCTGCGCTGGCCGAAGGATTGCTGCTCGGCGACTACCGCTTCGATACCTATAAGAGCACAAAGAGCGAGCACAGGATCGACGAACTGTACATATCCCGCAGCGAGTACTCCAATCGGAAGTTCGATCCATCCAAAATCGAGGCGTTTATAGAACGAGCGCGGATTCACTGTGAGACGGTCAATACCGTGAGGGACATCATCAACACCCCCCCGGAAGAGGCTACTCCCGTGAAGCTGGCCGCAATGGCCGCCGAACTCGCGGCAGAGCAGAAGCTTCAATGCCATGTGTACGATGAAGACTGGATCCGCGATTCCGGGATGGGGGCTTTCTATGCAGTAGGAAAGGCCAGCGACAATCCCCCTCGCCTCGTTCATCTCACCTACGCTCCGCAGAATCCCCGGGCCAGGGTCGTACTGGTCGGCAAAGGGATCACCTATGACACCGGCGGATTGAGCCTGAAACCAACCACTTCCATGACCACCATGAAAGCCGATAAATCCGGAGCCGTGTCCGTTCTCGGTATACTGCTGGCTGCTTCCAGGATGAAGCTGGACATTGAGGTTCACGGTCTTCTCGGCGCGGCAGAGAATATGGTCAGCGGGAGGTCATACCGGCCCGATGATATCCTGACCGCCCGGAACGGTAAGACAATCGAGGTAAAAAACACCGATGCGGAGGGAAGGTTGGTGCTGGCGGACTGTCTGTGCTATGCCCAGGAACTGGAACCGGACTACATCATCGATATGGCCACTTTGACCGGAGGCTGTGTTATCGCCCTCGGCGAATACACCTTCGGTGTCCTTGGCCACAATGAGAAATTGAAGGAGAGTATCCTGTCGGCGGCAAGGAACAGCGGCGAACTGGCTCATTCTCTTCCATTCAACAGATACCTGAAAAAACTTCTCAAGAGCGAAGTGGCGGATGTCCCGAACATAGGGGGAACGAAATACGGGTCAGCGAGCATAGCAGGACTTTTCCTCTCCGAATTCATTGCGGAAAACTACCGGGACAGGTGGATCCATCTCGATATCGCCGGACCGGCCTTCGTGGAAAAACCCTGGGCATTCAATCCCGCAGGAGCGAGCGGTGCGGGTGTGCGGACCATGCTCACCTGGCTCGAGTCGCTTTCATAGTGTTTTTACTTTAGTGTCTCCGATCCTGCGGATATTTCAGACCGGAATGCCGGCCCAATACAGCTTGCCGGGGCAGCCGATAACAGCCGGCGGACACGCATGGTCTGATGCCGCCGGCAAGCACGTCCTATTTCCTTCTTCGTGAACTGGCGCCGCCGCCGCCGAAGAACATGGAGACACCCAGGAGAAAGCCCAGATCGTACCAGCCGCCGGAGTTCGGCAGGGCATACACTTCGTAATCGGTAAAGAGGCTTCCGATGAAGCTGAAGAGTATGATGAATCCGTGCAGGAGCCCGGCGAAAAATCCCGGCGGATTATCGACAACGCCGACGGAACGTGTCGCGCAGCCGCCGAGCAGCAGGATCACAATGAGCAGTACGCCCGCGGTCGCCGCGGCCATGGTCTTGTTTTTCGAGTTCATACACACTCCTTCTCTTTCTACAGTTTTCACAGTACGAGCTCTACAGTAACAGTTGTCTTTTTTCCACACTCGAAACTTACACTTCCCTGATGCTGTTCCGCGAGTGCCTGTACCAGTTGGAGCCCCATACCGCTGGAGGAACTGATGGTAAAATTGTCCGGGAGTGTACATCCATCATTGCCGACCTTCAGCACGATCCGCTCATTTCTCTTACGGAGCTGAATTTGTACGGTGCCTCGACCGGTCTGATGGTAGGCATGGTTAATTGCGTTGGTGACCAGTTCAGTGATTATCAATCCGACAGTGGCGGCTTCGCGGATCGGGGTGATAATTTCCTGCAGTTCAGTTCGAATGTGTATACCTTCAGTCAGATGCTGCATTGAATCAATCACTTTGGTACAGTACTCATCCAGCCGTACATCCTGAACGGATTCAGATTTGTAGAGCAGAGAATAGAGTTCCGAGAGCGCACGTACCCGTGAAGTAATCGTACCGAGGGTCTCCTTCGTCTCCTTCGACTCCACCGAGCCGGACTTCAAATTGAGCATGCTGATGATCATTCCGAAGCTGTTCTTGACCCTGTGCTGCAGTTCCATCAGGAGGTAGTCCTTCTCGTTGAGGGCGTCCTGGATTTTCTGTGCGGCCAGCTTCCGTTCGGTAATATCCTGGTGCGTCCCGGAGATGATCAGGGGGTTTCCGTCCTCCGTCCAGGCGGCGGTTTTTCCCCGATCGAGAATCCATACCCAGTGACCGTCCTTGTGCCGCATCCTGACTTCGCATTCATAGTACTCGGTCTCGCCTCGAAAGTGTTTATCCAGCAGATCATTGGATATTTTCAGATCATCGAGATGACAGAACGTGAGCCATGTCTCCAGGCTCGTCGGCGAGATCTCTTCCAGAGTGTAACCGATAATCTCCGCCCAGCGCTCGTTGAGCGTCAGCTCGCCGGTCTGTACGTTCCATTCCCAGCTGCCTACATTGGTGCCTTCGAGAACGGCGGATAGTCTCCGGCGCTCGGTGCGCAGATTCTCCTCGATCTCCTTCCTCTTGCTGATATCCGTGTGGGTCCCGACGAAGCGGGTGGGCACACCATCTTCGGCTCGTTCTACGATCACCCCTCTTCCTAGTATCCATATCCATCCGCCTTCTTGAGTGGCAAAACGGAACTCCACTTCGAATCGGTCGATCTCACCCTTGAGATGCCGGTCGGCTGTATCCATTACATAGTCCACATCATCCGGATGAATTCTCTTCACAAACTCTTCGAGCTTGTGTGGGAATTCATCAGTCTTGTAACCAGCCATTTCGTAGTAGCGCGGATCAAAGTACACTTCGTTCGTCTTGAGGTCCCAATCCCAGGTTCCGTCATTGGCGGCTATAAGGACCTTGGACAGTCTGTCTTCGTTACGCTTCAGCTCTTCCCTGATCCTGTATTCCTCGCTCACATCCCGAAATACGAGGACCACACCGGTAATGATCCCGTGCGAATTCCTGATAGGAGACCCGGAATCGGCAATCTGATAACGGGTGCCATCCTTTGAGATAAGCATGGTGTGATTTGCCATTCCGACAACCTGTCCGCTTTCCAGGACTTTGTCCACCGGATTCGGTGAAGGCATACCAGTATAAGCGTGAATGATATTGAATACCTCGGTGAGCGAATGTCCCCGGGCTTCCTCGATATTCCATCCAGTCAACTTCTCCGCCACCGGGTTCATCCTGGTTATCAGTCCGGAAGTATCCGTTGCAATCACAGCGTCACCGATTGAATTGAGCGTCGCTCTCAGATTTTCTTCACTCTCGTGTAAATGCTCTTCCGCCAGTTTCCGTTCGGTTATATCATAGTTGACGCCGGTCATTCGTACGGCTCGGCCTTGTTCGTTCCTGCTTATCCTTCCAAAAGCCCGGATGTGTCGGGTTTCCCCGTCGCCCCGCACGATCCTGAACTCCGTATTATACTCCCGCTTCCCCTTGATCGCATCCGCGGTATCTCTATCTGCCCGCTCAACTTCATCCGGATGCACGCATTTCTTCCAGGCCTCGTAGGCTCCGTTGAAATTGTCCTTCTCAACCCCGTAGAGACGGTACATCCAATCGTCCCACACCAGCTCGTCGGTCTCGAGATTCAGGTCCCAGACTCCTATTTCCGCTGAATCGGTAGCCAGTGTCATACGTTCATTCAGATTCTTGAGTTCCATCTCCACTTGTAACTTCTTGGTGATATCCCGCACGAACTCGACGACACCATCTACCGAACCGGTATCCGGGTTTTTCATGGGATAACTGTACAGTTCGATCCATTCAGCGGAGGAACCGGGTACACCTGGCACGATATTCATTTCAGTTTTACCGGATTCGAGTGCACGCAGACTGGGGCATGGATCACAGGGTGTATCAGAATTCTGGTAACAGAAATAGCATTTCTTTCCCTCCAGAGGCACACTCCTGGCATACCACTCTCTCATGACCTGGTTTGTTCGGTGGATAGTGAGGTCGGTATCCAGAATACTGATTCCATCCTGGATACTGTCGAAGACATTGTTCATGAGCCTTTCACTTTTGTTGAGTTCGATGAAAGCCTGTTCCTTCTCAATCAGAATATCATTCTTGCTCAGAGCATATCCGATATCCTCGATGATCTCTTTAAAAAGACCGTGTTCTTCTTCATCCTCGGAGAACACATATGGTACGGAGACGCTCAGCCAGCCGTAGATCTTGCCACCGTGTTCAATCCTGGCCGTCATCCCCGCATTATTCGAGCCGCCCGGTTGACCACTTGAATAACTGTTCTGGATAGGACAATGAACGCACTGCTTCTCCGGTTCTTTGGTAACCACTATCTCCTGTGATTTCAGAGCCTCTACAGCACAGGGAGGCAGCTTACCCTTCTGCAGCTGCTTCGCCATCCCGGCAAAACAATCCTTCCTGAATCCTCTGTGAAAAAAGGGTTCAACCGGTCTTCCGTCTTCCAGCAGTACTATCCATGCATTGAAGTATCCTCTCGTTTCGACCAACAGCTGACAGGCTCTGTCCAGTAATTCGATCTTATCAGGATCTTTGGTGATGATTTGGTTGATGTGACGAACGGACAGCAGAACACGGTTGATGTGCTCCAGTTTCTTCTCTCTCAGTTTTATCTCTTCGACGGAATGCTCGATTTCTTCGCGCCGGCGTTTGACCTCCTGGTTGGCAGCGTGGAGTTTGAAGGCCATCTTCAACGAAGCCTCGATTACAGTGTTGCCTGAGAATTTCACTACGTAGCCATAGGAAGTAATCTTCTCCGTCTTTTCCACTATTTCAGGTTCAGTGTGGCTGGACAGAAAGACGATCGGCAGGTCCTTTCGCTCCAGTATCCGGGATGCGGCTTCGGTTCCATCCATCACCCCCTTTCCAAGGTCGATGTCCATCAGAACCATATCGATATTGCTTGAGACAGCGGTCTCAAGCGCAGAATTACCATCGAAGGCGGTAACTACATCGTACCCCCACTGCCGCAGCATCTGTGCTTCCGCTGCTGCAATAATGGCTTCGTCTTCTACAAGCAGGATGGTTTTCTTGTACTTTTTCATTTCTCCCGGATCCTTAATTCCGTATTCTGTTTATGTATCTACTCATAGATTCACATTTTTAATCATAGTATAGAGGTGAGTGAGAATCAATCTAAAAATATCCTATTTTCTCCAAAGTCATGTATCGAATGCAGCGTGATACAGGGAACCTGTTCCGCGATATCTCTCCATAAAAATTGTATGTATAAGCCCTGAATCTCTGCTATGATACACGATATCATGGACGCAATGAAGCTCGAATTTCAGCAGATCGGAACCATTTACTCTCCATTCCGGGAGCTCGGCGGCATGCCGATTCAACCGGCCGCAGGCAAGGGCATTCCGGGACGCGTGATACTAGACGAGGCTTATACAACCGGACTGCTTGACCTTGAAGGCTTCTCCCACATCATTCTCCTCTACGTGTTTCACCGCTGCAGCGGATACAATCTGCAGGTTATTCCCTTCCTGGACACGTCCCTCCATGGTCTTTTCGCTACACGCGCGCCGCGCCGTCCGAATCCGATCGGGTTGTCG
>Ga0272441_10004301_pt1 | contig 26031 bp, 27 predicted proteins | sample SSMProp6N_FD_193582 | JGI IMG/M metagenome (GOLD analysis project Ga0272441, IMG submission 193582) | Marine sediment archaeal communities from Little Sippewissett salt marsh, Falmouth, MA, United States - SSM-Prop-6N | ecosystem: Environmental > Aquatic > Marine > Wetlands > Sediment ...
ATTCACCCTGCCATAAAGAATTTAAATACAATTATAAGGTCAAGATGAATTGAAGCAAGGAGGTGTGCTGCCGAAGAATTTATGTAATGAACGTCTTACAGCAACTTCTTGATTATTTCTTTCGCAGCGTCCTTATCCACCAGGGCCAGATTCAATGCGAGATGGTACAGTGTTGCATCCTCATCTTCTTTATCAAACATGACCTTGATATACCGGCTGCGCTCCTGCTCTTTATGATCAATCATTTTGCCGGCCTCTTCTTTTGGGATACCAAGCTTCGAGGCCAAAAACTTTTTTTTATAATCCATCGGGGCAACCAACCGCAAATGGATAACATCCGGACGATCATGAAGGATGCATTGCCCGCCTCTTCCTACAATGATCACATCACCCCTGTCAGCAAGATCATTCATCAACTCTTCCAGGGCCAACCGGTAGCTGTCTTCATCAACATATCCGAAATCATCGGAAAGAATTGTTTTCACTTTGGCTGAAGTCATAAATTTAGAGATGAACCTGAACAGCGGTATTGTCGTGCCGTCTTCATACGAGCTTATTTCGCCTTCAGAAGTGTGCATTTTCCTGGCCAGCTCAACCACCAGGGTCTTATCAATATACTCATAGCCAAGATCTTCAGCCAGGGATCTGGCCAACTCGATTCCGCCGCAACCGTAGTTTTTCGTTAACGTGATTGCCTTTCCCATGGTTCCCCCTATTCTCAGAAGTTTTTTGCCTTTCGGGCGGCCTCACTGTCAGGAAAATCCTTTATCAGGCGCCGAAATATTAATTCTCCGGTTTGAGTATCGTTGATTTTGATAAACGCCAAACCCTGTTTTAACAAACTATCAGGCATTTTTTCACTGAATTTATATTGTTTGATGATCAGATCATATTCAAGGATTGCATCTTCGTATCGCTCCTGGGCGAACAGCGCTTCACCAATCCAGAAATGGGCATTGTCAACTAATGACTGATCGGGATTTTGGGCCAGATACGATTCAAATGCAATCACGGCATCTGCATAGAGACCTTCATCAAAATTTTCCAGCCCCACCTCATACAGGGAAGCCTTTGGCTGCTCCTGTGGTACGCCAGCCTTGGCCGTATCAACCGCAGGAACCTGCCGGAGGGAAAGTTCCTCCAGACTTCCTTGCAGAGCAAACATCTGGGTCTGCAAATCTGCATATTGAGCCTGCATGTCGGCTTGCTTGATCAGGCATTGGTTCATCAGCCGATCTTTTTCTGCCAACTTTGCCTTGAGTTCATCGGCTTTTTGTTCGGACTTTACAACGCGGGTTTGAAGGGCATTCACTTCCCATTGCAATGATTCCAGATCCTGTTGCGAGGCACAGCTACACAAAGCAAACAGCCCCAGGATAATAAATGCCCTTTTCATCGCGATCGTCCCTATTTTCCTAAAATATCGAACTGTGCTCTGCGGTTCTTGGTCCAGGCATCTTCAGTATGGTTCGGATCAAATGGCCGCTCTTCGCCGTAGCTGATGATTGAAATTCTATCGGGATTTATTCCCAGAAAAACAAGATAATCCTGTGCAGACTTGGCCCTTCTCTCGCCCAGAGCCAAATTGTACTCGAGCGTGCCCCTCTCATCGCAATGACCTTCGATACGGAGCTTGACTTCAGGATTAGAATTCAAAAAACTCGCCTGTTCGGCCAGGGTCTTGCGTGACTCGGGATTTAAACTGAACTTGTCGAATTCAAAGAATATCATGTTTTGCTCGAAGGTCGCCATTTCCTCCTCAAAGCTGGGCGTGGTAAGCATCGGCTCAACCGCAACTTCTTCTTCCACCTCGGGCATCTCGGCTTCCGGCATTGTCAATTCTTCCTGGGTAGGTTGTGCTGCGGGAGGTGTCACCTCTTCGACAGAAGTTACTCCTCTCTTCGCGCAACCGGCTGAAAAGAATACCATGCTTGTAACCACTAGTAATATTATTCCCTTGGACAATTTCATCATAATCGCCTCCCTCTTAGGATACTATTTATAAACCTACTATTATTAATAGTTTAACCTATTCATATCAGAGGTCAAGTAGAAAATAGACTTCTGATGACCTACTTTGTTATTAAAGACCAGGAAGGTTCTGAATACACTCCGTTACCATTAGTTATTCTGACAGGCTTTGAGCCTACCAGATCGGTAACATATATATTACCGTCGGATGAGGCAAAGGCGATCAGCCTGCCGTCAGGGGAAAAAGTGGGAGACTCGTCTCCCTTGCCTGTCCCGGGCAACACCGTCATCTGGCTTCCATCGGTGCGGATCAAGGCAATTTGGTAGATACCGTTAGTGCTGTTGGAAAAGGCAACCATATCTCCCCTAGGAGAAAATGTCGGCTCGGTATTGTAGCGGCCTTGAAATGTGAGACGCTGCACTTTTCGATCTTTCAGATCCATGAGATATATCTGGGGAGTGCCGCAACGATCCGAACAGAAAGCCATATACTTGCCATCAGGGGAAAATGAAGGGGATGTGTCGGTAGCCCAGCTTTTGGTAATCTGCTGAATGTTTTTGGATTTAAGATCCAGAAAATAGATCTCGGGATTGCCGTTGATTGAAAGCGTACAGGCTATCATAGATCCTGAAGGATGAAAAGCGGGGGTAGAGTTGATCCCCTTGCGCCCCGAAAGCAACTCGACCTTATTAGTCGTAAGATCGAGCAGATACAGATCCGGATTATCTCTCCAGTATGAAACAAAGGCTACCTTTTTTGTATCTTTCGACCAGGCCGGGTTGAGTACCAGATCGCCCAAGCCTTTGACTTCCTGCCAGCCGACACCGTCGCACCAGAACGAGCCAATCTGCTTTTTGCCGTTTTGCTGACGCACCGCTATTATTTTTGACGAGAACATCTCGTTCAGACCCAGCGATTTGTCCAAAAAAGTATCCATGAAAGCGTGAACCGCCGTGTGAATAGTTTGCGCACTGGTTGAGTAGGTCTTGCGATCAATAAATTTGGCCGAAGCAACTTCAATGATCTGGATATCGAGTGTCACCATGTCACTTAGCCTGGAAACGTTGCCGGTAATAATGTAATCCGCCCCGATCAGTGCCCAGTCTTTCAATGTCCCCTGGGCAATAGTCGAAACCGGACCCGGGTTGATATAAGACTGCGGGTTCAACACCTCGAAGACGCCGGAAACGGCCAAATCTTTGGCGCACATGGTCCATATCCCGGAGGTCAGATCAGCCGGACCTGTAAAATAGGGCATGGCCACCTTCAATTTGGTAAACCCGCGGGCCTGAATGTGGATATCAAGGCGTGCGGCCAATGCCGGAGATGTGGAAAATATACACAACAGCAATAACAACCATACCTTTTTCTTCATTTATTCAACTCCTCGTGGTGGTGAAAATGTCATGTTTATCTCGAGTTCATTCCTCCCCGCTACAAGACCTATAGGAGGAGGGGGAATTTTATTGATACTGTTCAGGGCAATCATAACGGATCGGTCAAATGGCGTATTGCGCGAAGAAAGTATCAGGTTTTTCTCCAGAAGATTACCGTTCCTGGAGATCCTGAGAAAAAAGGTGACCTTCAAAGAGGCATCCAGGGTGATTCCCGGTGGATATTTCCAGCGATCATAAACGATTTCCTTGACATGGGCTACCCATACGGCCTCCTGACTTGCAGTGCCTGCCGTTTGAGGAGTCGATCCTGACCCTTTTGCAACAGGGGGCTGCCATTGCGTACTCTCGGCTTTTTCAATATCTTCAATTTTCGACTCTATTTCCGCCGAAGAAATTTCCGGGGGTTTTTCCTTGACAACCTTCTCCTTTGTCACTGTCCCGAGTTTCTTTTTATATTGAGCCCCTTCATTGCGGACAAACTTTTTGACCGGACGCCCGGTGCCTTTGTTCGGTGCTGCACTGACAGCTGCCGAAGGAACGTTTGAGACGATCGAGACCTCGTAGACTTCGTACACTTTTGATTGCCTCCCCGCAAACCCGATATCTACCAGGGAGAATACCAGCAGAATATGCAGGATAAAGGATATACCTACAAATCCGTAGAGCCGTGTCATTGCTTATTTCTTCACCAGGGGCTGGGTCACCAACCCCAATTTTGTCAGCCCTGTGGATCGGATGATTGCCATCACTTCGGCCACAAAGCCATACGCAATCTGTTTATCGGCCTGTAGATAGACATTTTCGACCCCCCGCTGTTCTTTTATCTGGCCGAGGATCAACTCCAGCCGGGAAAAGTCAACGGGGGAACCGTTTATGTCAAGGACCTTGTCTTTGTTTATGGTGATCACCAAGTCTTCCGTTGCCGAAGGCAGAGCCCGGGCCTCCACCTCGGGCAGGTCAACGTTCATGCCCTCTTTCATCATCGGCGCAGATACCATAAAGATGATCAGGAGAACCAGCATGACATCCACCATCGGAGTTACATTAATCTCGGAAACAAGTTTCAAGGGTTTATTTATCTGCATGTAACAACCCCCTGCGAATCCAGTTCATGAACTCTATCCGAAACTGATCTATCCGGGATGTTAGCTGATTCATCTGGTTGGTAAAATAATTGTAGAAAAGTACTGCCGGTATAGCCACAAACAGTCCCGCGGCTGTTGCAATCAATGCCTCGGATATCCCCGGGGCAACAGTGGCCAGATTGGCCGAACCCATAATCCCGATTTCCCGAAAAGAATCCATGATCCCCCAAACCGTGCCGAACAGACCGATGAATGGGCTGGCATTGCTGATACTTGCCAGAAAACCGAGCCCCCTTGAGAGGTGCATGACCTCCTGAGAACTTGAATTAACAATTCGGCCCTCCACATTATTGAGCATCGACATCGGCACGCTCTGGACTTTGCTCGATATCCTGGTGAGTTCGTCTTTGCCTTCATAAAACAGCCTGGAAAAAACACTGTCGCCTGATAGCTTCACTTTCCTCAGCATCTCGGACATGGTATCAGCCGTGTCAAGAGCCTCGAAAACATCGGATGCCTTCTTTCTGGCCCGGGAAATCTGCAACCACTTTTGAATAATTATGGCCCACGAGATTATTGAAAACAGGAAAAGTACCAGTAAAACAAGCTTGACTATGGGGTCGGCATCAACAATCATGGCACCGATGTTCCCCCGGAACTGATTTGTTGCTGCATATGCAGTCGATGTCAAAAACGGCATGTATTTCCTCCTATCTGGTATTCAAAAGCATCCACCCTTCACACCTTTTCTTTTCAATCACTTTCGAGGCTCCTTGGGCAGGGTTATTCGGAATATGGTTCCCTTCGAAGATGAAGTGAAGGTTATACTTCCCGAATGCATGCGGATAATGCGGTATGATATGGAAAGTCCGAGACCTATCCCCTTTGGTTTCGTGGTGAAAAACGGATCAAATATTCGGGCTCTCACGTTTTCCGGTATTCCTTTAGCAGTATCGCTTATCAGGATTTCAGCGTTATCGTTCTTTTCAGAAAGTTGAATTTCCATACTGCCACCGCCGCTCATGGCCTGAATGGCATTAATGAAAATATTCATGATTACCTGCTGAATCATATCAGGATCGGCAGGGAGCACAACCTTTTTTGTCGGATAGAGCTCGATTACCTTAATACGGTGTTCCTGGGCAGTATCCCGCACCATATAAACAGCGGCTTCGATAACCTTCTTGAGATCACACGGACTGACATTCAAGGCCTTGGGCTTGGCAAAATCAAAGAAATTCAGCAGCAACTTGTTGAGCCTGTCAATTTCCATGATTATCCTGGCAACATAGTCTCTTCTGTGATCTTTCGCTGGCAGTTCTTCATTCAGGGCCTGAGCCGTTGTCTTTATTCCAGCCAGCGGATTGCGAATTTCATGGGCTATGCCGGAGGTCAGTTCTCCTACCGAGGCAAGCCGGTCCATCTTCAGAATTTCCTTCTGCAATTGATGGATTTCGCTGATATCGTTGACAACGATTAACCATTGACCATTTGCAAGCTTGTTCAGACTAAGACGTACCGGCACATTTTGTTTGCCCTGGGTGCGAATAATAGATTCTTTCTTCTCTGAAGCCAGCTTCAAAAGACCCTCTATTTTGAGCCTCTTGAAATTCTTCCTGCCCCATCTCAGACATTCAAGGGCTGCCGGGTTAGCGTATTCAACACTTCCGTCTTGTCCGGCAAGAATTATTCCGGTTGGTAAAACATTGAGTAACTCCAAAAACGTGTCTTGCTGCATATCGATGCATAGTAGCTAAATCAAACAAAAACTTCTAGGAAAAATTGTTCTATAAATGACACTTTTTTCACAACCGAGGTTGTTAGATGTATCTATCTGATATTAAAGAACATAATAGATAATAACTATTACAATTTAATATTGACAGCCCACAATGTTTCATCTAATATGCCAAAAGGTGTCATTTTGTGCCATAAGGGGGCAACTTAGGTGTTTAAAGGGCATTATATTAATTCTATTAATGGTAAGGGCAGATTAAGCATCCCCTCAAAGTACCGTGAAATTATAAATGAGTGGAACTCTGACCACCTTATTATTACCAAGGCATTCGAAACCTGCCTCATTGTCTTTGCCCCGGATGACTGGAAAAAGCTTGAAAATAAAGCCGTTGGTTTATCCATGATCAAAAAGGCGGACATGATGTTCAAGCGACATGTGGTAGGTTCAGCCGAAGAATGCCAGATAGATGCACAGGGCAGAATTCTCATTCCGGCCAGCCTGCGCGAATATGCATGTCTTAATAAAAAATGTCTTTTCGTAGGAATTACGAATCGCTTTGAAATTTGGGATCTGGAAACCTATGAATCCTATACGAAAAGAATGACACAGGAATTCGAAGAGTCGGAGGCGCTTCAGGAAAACCTCGCCGAGTTGGGCTTATAGGCAATGCATCATGTTTCGGTTCTCCTGAATGAAACTATTGAGGTTATCATGCCGAAAGATGGCGGGAAATACTTTGACGGCACCATTGGTGGCGGTGGACATGCCCGGACCATCCTTGACAAAAGCTCACCGACAGGCATGCTCGCCGGCACCGACCTCGACAAGGATACCATTGAGCGTCTTTCCAGCGACCTTCATCAGTATGGAAATCGCCTGCATCTCTTCAATCAGAACTTTTCAGAAATCGACCATATCTGTTTGATGCTGGGCTGGGAATGCCTCGATGGCATCGTGCTGGACCTGGGGCTTTCCTCGATCCAGTTGGACAACCAGCTAAGAGGCTTTGCATTTTCAAAAAACGGCCCCCTGGACATGCGTTTTTCAACCGATAGCAAACTGGATGCAAACCAGGTTGTAAATACCTACCCTCCAGCCGAACTGGCACGGATTATCCGGATCTATGGAGAAGAGCGATTCGCACAAAGGATCGCCGGCAGGATTGTAAGATCACGACCTGTTAAAAATACGACTGAACTCGCAGATCTTATTTCTGCGGCCATTCCCCGCAAATACTGGCCGGCTAAAATACATCCTGCCACGAAAACCTTCCAGGCCATCAGAATGGAAGTGAATCGAGAAATTCAAAGCCTGGAAACATTCCTCCCAAAAGCTGCAAGCGTGCTTGCTCCAGATGGAGTAATGGCAATCATTTCCTTCCATTCGCTGGAAGACAGGCTTGTGAAACGTTTCTTTGCAGGAACTTCCCGGACATGGGTTTTTCCCCGGGGTCTGCCTGAACCTGAAGACGGGCAGAAGAGCCAAATGAAACCTATTTACAAGAAACCGATACGTCCGTCTCAGGAAGAAATCGCACGTAATCCGCGAGCCCGGAGTGCCCGCCTGAGGGCTGCAAGGCGGGTACAATAATGTTGATCGGATCAAGGAAATTTCTCTCATGCAGCATAGTATTTATCATTTTCCTCACAATATGGGCCATGTTCCATGTATCGACACGTAACATGGCCACTGAACTGGGGTATGCGATTTCCAAACAGCGATCAGTCAATGAAGAACTCATGAGCGATAATAATGCCTTGAGGTTGGAAATATCTACACTCAAAAGCTCCAAGCGATTAGAGACAATAGCGAAACATGAATTGGATCTGCATATACCCAGATCTGATCAGATGGTATACTTATGGGCAGACGACTGAAATTCGTTTCCATATTCTTTCTGGTGTTATTTGCCTCCCTGGCACTGAGAGCATTTGATCTCCAGGTGCTAAGTGCCAAACAGATCATTTCGCAGGCATTTCGCAGGTTCGATCACAGCCTGCAGCTCAGCCCCCACCGCGGAACCATAAATGACCGCAGCGGACAGCCCCTGGCAATAAGTCTGGATGTTAAATCCGCTGCCGCCAATCCCAGGCTTATCAAACATCCGCGCAAAACAGCCGCAAAAATCGCCGGCGTCTTGCACATTCAAACCAATACGTTGGTCAAGAAGCTCTCTTCCGACAAGTATTTTGTTTGGATTAAACGACACTTGACACCGGATGAATTTACTGCACTCAAAAACCTCAATATTAAAGGTATCAGATTCTATAATGAAGCAAAACGGTTCTATCCGGAAAGCGATTGTATGGCCAATGTTCTGGGTATTGTGGGAATTGATCAGAACGGACTTGAGGGCCTCGAGCTGTTCTATGATCATATCCTGAAAGGCAAACCGCGCCATATTGATGTCCAGAAAGACGGTCGCGGAAAAATCATCTGTGCCAGGGGCCTGGAGCCCGAAGAAGCACAAGAAGGCCTGAACCTGGGACTTACCATCGATAGAAGAATTCAGTACATTGCCTATAACGAACTGAAAAAGACAATCGCTGCCAATAACGCCCGCTCAGGATTTGTGATTATCTCCAACCCCAATACTGCAGAAATATATGCCATAGCATCCTTTCCCAGCTTTAATCCCAACATAGGCACCTACCGTCATCTGGGCGGCCACAAAAACCGGGCCGTAGTTGACTCCTTTGAACCCGGTTCGGTGATTAAACCCATCTGGGTCGGCTGGGGCCTGCAGAACCAATTCTTTAACCCGTCAAAAAGCATTTTCTGTGAAAACGGCGAGTTTCGCTATCACAGAGTTACCATCCACGATCACGAAAAATACGGCTGGCTTCCGGTCAGAGATATCGTGAAATACAGCAGCAACATCGGCATGGTCAAGCTGATGGATACGGTTGGAGCCCATGATATGTTTTCCTGTGTGGATGCCTTCGGTATGAACTCGCCCACCGGAATAGACTTCCCCGGTGAGCCCAAGGGGCTCATTCGTGATCCCGGAAAATGGTCAAGCGTCGACAAGGCCAATGTATCATTCGGTCAGGGCTTTGCCGTGACAGGAATCCAGCTGATCACAGCCTTTAACGCCATGGTAAACGGCGGCATGCTCACACGTCCCCATCTGGTCGCAAATGTTAGTGATGCAGCGGGCAAACAAATAGAACAATTCAAGCCCGCGATCATACGCAAGGTTATATCCAATGAAACCTCGGAAGAAATGCTGGCAATTCTGAAAACCGTGGCGCTCAAGGGAGGCACGGCATATAGCGCATACATGGAAAATTATCAAGTCTTCGGAAAGACCGGCACATCCCAAAAGATCGATCCGCTGACCGGTTCATATTCCAATAATGCTTTTATTTCAACCTTTATAGGAGGTCTGATTGATTCCAGCGGCAAACCAAGACTGAGCATAATTACAAGCATTAATGAGCCTCACCCCTACTATTATGCCAGCCAGGTTGCCTGCCCGCTTTTTAAAAACATTGCATCCCAATGCGTAAACGTGATGGAACTCCGACCCATTATCACCGTTGCCAAGCGAGGAACCAAGGGATGAAAACAAACGAACTGGACACGCTCATCCCCGGCGCCTGCATTCATGGCCCTGTCAGAGATTTCAATACCCTCAAGACTGATTCCCGCTCAATTCAGCCGGGTGATGCTTTCATCGCCGTGAAAGGCACAACTACCGACGGTCACCGCTTCATAGATGACGCCATTGAGGCAGGGGCAACCGTCATTATCTGCAACCGGGGCGAATATCTCGGCCGGGAAAAAGCTACCCTTGTTGAAATACCTGACACCCAAAAGGCGCTGGTGATGCTGCTGCCTGCCATATACCCCGCAGCGCTAAAGATATCGCTTATCGGGATAACCGGCACCAGCGGAAAAACCACAGTCTCATATCTGCTTGAATCCATTCTTCAGAAATCCGGCTCAATACCCGGGGTAATCGGAACCATAAATACCCGTTTCAAGACAGAAACACTTCCTTCGGCAATCACCACACCCGGCCCTGCCGAGCTTTTTGAACGACTGCATGCCATGAAACAACGCGGAGCCGAGTACTGCATAATGGAGGTAAGCTCGCATGCGTTGGACCAAGATCGCACAGTGGGTTTGCGTTTTGACAATGCGGTTTTTACCAACCTGAGTCAGGACCACTTGGACTATCACCAGGATATGGGTTCATATTTTGCAGCCAAGAAAAAACTCTTTTGCAAGCATCTCGCAGGCAAAGCGATCATCAATACCGACGATGAGTATGGCCAAAAACTAATCCCTTTGCTCGAATCACCATTTACCTATGGAAAAGATCCGACAGCCATGATACGACTGATTTCGCTCGAGAACGGACCCCAAGGCCTTAGGCTTGAATTGGCTACACCCATGGGCAATCTGACAATCAGAAGCACATTGTTAGGCCAAGCCAATGCCTACAATATCATGGCATCTGTGGCCACGGCAGTTGCCATACAAATAGACAGCACATCAATTACGGAAGGAATTGCAGCTCTTACAAAAGTCCCTGGTCGCATGGAGAAGTTAGCAAACCCCTATAACATGAACATAATTGTTGACTATGCCCATAAACCCGATGCGCTCGAAAAAGCTCTTCTGTCGCTGCGCTCGATAATTCCCGGAAAAATCATCACGGTATTTGGCTGCGGTGGAGACAGGGACAAACTGAAACGGCCGATAATGGGCAGGATCGCCACAAAGCTTTCAGATATAGCCATTATAACCTCTGATAATCCGAGAACGGAAGACCCCCAGACTATTATCGACGATATAACCGCGGGAATTAATAACTCTGCATGTTTTAAAACCGAACCGGACAGGGCCAAAGCTATCATGCTGGGGATCAGAAACATGGACAAGGATGACTGTCTTTTCATTGCCGGCAAAGGCCACGAACAGTACCAGATTGTTGGAGACAGAAGATATCCCTTTGACGACAAAGCCTGTGCGCTCAATAGCCTAAAGGAGGTTTTTGAATAATGAGGTGGCAAGCCGGGGACATCCTGAGTTTCACCCGCGGACAACTCGTTTCCGGTAAACCGGAAACCATATTCACCGGCGTTTCAACTGATTCACGTCACACTACCAGGGGTGAACTCTTCATCGCATTGATGGGCCCTACCTACGATGCACACGACTTCATCTTAGAAGTTCATGAAAGAGGCGCTGCTGGTGCGGTTGTTATGAAAGAAATACAGCCTATCCCCATGGCTGTCATCCAGGTTGATGATACCTTAGAGGCCCTCGGTGATATTGCTGCGCATACCAGAGCGTCCTTTGCTCCTGTGGTTGTCGGCATTACCGGAACAACCGGCAAGACAACCGTGAAAGAGATTTGCGCCTCGATTCTATCCCTGCAGGGCAACTGTTTAAAAACAGAAAAAAATTACAATAATTTGATCGGGGTCCCGCTCTCTTTGCTCAAAATGAATGCAACCCATGAATTTGCAGTTATTGAAATGGGATCCAATTCTCCCGGCGAGATTAACAGGCTTTCCTCGATAGCACAGCCAACCGTATCAATTCTCACCAACCTTCATCCGGCCCATCTCAACGGATTCGGTGATATATCGGGAGTCATCCGTGAAAAGCAGGCTATCTTCAACAATACAAAGCCGAATGGTATCGCTGTGATAAACCCATACCTGGACAATATGAACAAAATTACGATTTCAAAAGATATTAGGCAGATTACTTATTCAGATACTCTCAAGGCCGATATAAGTCTTACCGAGATTATTCACCAGGGTCTCGATGGAACAGACCTGATAATCGACTTGGCTGGCAACAGTATTCGTACTAGAGTCAACCTTCCGGGCAGGCATAATGTTCTCAATGTCCTGGCTGCGTGTGCCTGCGCAACAGGCCTCGAAATTGACCCGGAAATCATTGCAGAGGGCATCAAAAACGCCCGGTTCCCGGGAATGCGCTCCGAGATCATTGTCTCCGACCATATCACCATTCTCAACGACAGCTATAATGCCAGCCCAGCATCCATGAAGGCCGCACTGGAAATGCTCAATTATGCACCCCACGCATGCAAAGTGGCTGTTATCGGGGACATGCTGGAGCTTGGCCAAGAATCAAAATACTGGCACGAACAACTCGGCAAATGGATTTCTGAGGCCCAAATTGATACATTAGTTATAACAGGCCAGATGGCCGAAGTTGTCTATGATTCGGCTGTCTCCGGGGGAATGGACGCAAATTCAATCTATCAGGCCCAAAGCATTGACGACATCCATACTATACTTTCTGAAATGCTGGACAAGGACGCCGTTGTACTGATAAAGGCATCCCGGGCCTTAAATCTGGACAGGGTAGCATCGTTCCTGAAGGCGGTCGCATAGCATGCTCTATCATATTCTCTACCCTCTCTATACATTCTCAACCGTATTTAATGTTTTTAAGTACATAACCTTCAGGAGCATTTATGCCACCATCACCGCGTTGCTGATATGTTTGCTGCTCGGTCCATGGTTTATACGTAAACTGAAACGCCTGAAACTGAAAGAACGCATCAATGGGGATACCCCTGAAAAGCACATGGAAAAATCCGGCACGCCTACCATGGGGGGTATCCTGCTCATCGCTGCCATTGTGATAGCCACCTTGCTGTGGGTCGACCTTTCGAATCTGTATGTCTGGCTGGCCATGTTCATCGTGTTGCTCTACGGGGCCATAGGTCTCATTGATGACTACATCAAGACGGTAAAAGGCAACCTAGCAGGTATACCCGGAAAAATGCGTTTGCTGATAGAATTTGCAGGGGCAGCCCTAGTAGCCTATGTACTCATAACCATCCCCGGTTTTGACCGTACAATTGTGATACCCTTCTTTAAAAGCATACATCTTGACCTCGGTGTATTTTACATTCCCTTTGTGATGCTCGTAATTGTTGGTTGTGCCAACGCGGTAAACTTAACCGATGGTCTCGACGGCCTTGCTATAGGTCCCTGCACGATCGCCGCAGCGACTTATCTGGTCTTTGCCTATGTGACCGGCAACATCAAGGCTGCCTCGTATCTGCAACTACCCTACATCACCGGAATCGGTGAGCTGTCCATATTCCTGGGAGCCATTGTGGGCGCAGGATTGGGTTTTCTCTGGTATAACACCTATCCGGCCCAGATGTTCATGGGGGACACCGGCGCATTGAGCCTGGGCGGTATCCTCGGTACCGTTGCGGTCTTGACCAAACAGGAGATCCTTTTTCTGGTAGTTGGAGGCATTTTTGTCCTGGAAGTGTTATCAGTTATCCTACAGGTAGGATTTTTCAAATTTACCAATGGCAGACGCATATTTCGGATGGCACCGATTCACCACCATTTCGAACTAAAGGGTTGGCCCGAACCGAAGATCATCGTAAGGTTCTGGATCATATCCATCCTGCTTGCAATGGTGGCTATTTCCACATTAAAGTTGAGGTAGACTTATGGAGAATAACCAAAAGATAATCCCGGCACTGCAAACAGCGCTGCCCTACCATAGGTATAAGAAAAATATAAACGTTGCCGGAGTTTTCCGGCGGACACCCCGGGCACTATAGGGAGATAAAAAATTGCGCGTGGCAATCTGGGGCACAGGCGAAACAGGTATTGCAACAGCCAAAGAGCTGATCAGGCGGGGTTATGAGGTCAGGCTTGTTGACGAAGCTGCTCCCGATAAAATAGAGGGTATTGAGGCAAAAATACTTGATAAACAGGATCTTGACTGGGCTGAAATGGTAATACCAAGCCCGGGAATACCAAAAAACCATCCCATGTTCGCCCATGCAAAAAAAATACTTTCGGAAATTGAGATTGCCGCGGGGTTCCTCAGCGGCGACATCATCGCGGTTACCGGAACAAACGGGAAGACTACTACCGCCACGTTAATATCTCGAATTCTCAAGGCTGCAGGGCTTAATGTGGGGCTTGGCGGAAATATTTCACCGCCGCTTATTTCTCTTGTTCAGGATGATCCTGAAATAGTGGTGGTTGAAATCAGTTCATTCCAGCTTGAATGGATTGAGCATTTTCATCCCCACATTGCCGTGTGTATGAATATCAGTCCTGATCATCTTGACCGCTATCGCGATATGGATGAATACATCTATTACAAATTGCGTGTCTTTGAAAATCTTACAACCGAGGATATCGCGATTGTAAATGATGACGATCCTCTGCTCAGAGATCTGAAAACCAAGGCCCGCATTGCAGGGTTTTCCTCAAAGGACATTTCCGGACAAACAGGGGCATCCATATCAGGCGGAAAAGTCTTTTTCCATGGTTCTATCGAAGGAGAAGGACCGGTCCTGCCCAATTCTGATACATTCGGTAGCGGGATTGTCGAAGACATGCTGGCGGCTTGTCTGGTAGCCCGATTTCTCGGGGTGGAAAACGAGATAATGGAAAGAGTCTTATCCGAATTCAAAACTATTCATCACCGCTTTGAACACATCGGCACTATTGACGGGGTTGCTTTTGTTGACGACTCAAAAGCCACCAACGTCGGGGCCGTTGAAAAGGCTCTGGCAGGTCTGAATACCCCGACAGTCCTGATCCTGGGAGGCAAGGACAAGGGGGGCGATTTCAAGGGGCTGGCCCGAAAATTTCAATCAAAGATTAAAAAAGCGATCCTCCTGGGGGAGGCAAGCAACAGAATTTATCATGCTATCGATGGTATTGTTGATGTAGAGGAAGCGGATGATATGCGCCATGCAGTCAAGCTGGCCTGTGCCAGTGCCGTGGCGGGTGAAACGGTGCTGTTGAGTCCCGGATGTGCAAGCTTCGACATGTTTTCAAGCTACGCACACAGAGGAGAGGTTTTTCAGGAATGCGTAAGAAAAAACAAGAAGAGCAAGAGATAGACTTTGATATTATCTTTTTGCTGGTCACACTCGTTCTACTTGTGATTGGCACGGTCATGGTCTATTCTTCGAGTTTCTTCCTTTCAAAAGAACTCTATAAAAGCGGAATCCTGATAACAAAGAAACACCTAATACATGTCGTACTCGGCATGTGTGTAATGCTGGGCGTTATGTGTACCGACTACCGCCGCTTCAGTTCAAGGCCGCTGGTTTATCTTGCAATGCTGGGGAGCATCCTGGCTTTATGTCTGTGTTTTGTACCCGGAATCGGCATCAATGGCGGACATGCCAGGCGCTGGATCAAAATTGCGCATTTCAGTTTCCAGGCTTCAGAACTGGCCAAAATTGCTCTGATCCTCTTTCTAGCACAATTCCTTGCAAAAAAACCCAAATTAATCAACGAGTTTTCGTCCGTGATATTGCCAGTGCTTATCATAACCGGGTGTATGGTCCTGCTGATATTTGTCGAGCCGGATTTCGGCACAGCTGCTACCATCGGGCTCTGGTCGATACTGGTACTCTTCATCGCCGGCATGCGCTGGAAACACCTTGCCCTGGTGATCTTTTCAGTCGCCCCTGTAGGCGCGGGACTGATGGTGCTTGAACCATACCGGCGCAACCGTCTTCTGGCATTCATAAATCCCTGGGATGACATGCAGGGTATCGGCTATCAGATCATCCAATCTCTGGTGGCCTTTGCCAAGGGAGGCATCTCCGGTTCCGGTCTTGGGGAAGGCGCCCAAAAACTCTTCTTCCTGCCTGCACCGCATACTGACTTTATTCTATCGGTTGTGGGTGAAGAACTCGGTTTTCTAGGTGTTCTCTCAGTTATCGCGCTTTTTGGAATCTGGGTTTGGCGCGGGTTTAAAATCGCGCTGGCAACCAATGACAATTTCGGTTTTTTCCTGGTTGTATCATCGGTAAGCCTGATAGGCCTTCAGGCTATCATAAACATGGGTGTCGCCATGTCGGTTCTGCCCACTACCGGCATTGCCTTACCGTTTTTCAGCTATGGCGGATCAACATTATTGACTACCATGTTCATCTCCGGACTCATCCTGTCTGTATCAAGGAGGGCCAGATTATGAAGTACATTGTGACAGCGGGAGGAACCGGAGGCCATATCATGCCGGCCATAGCAATAATCCAGGCGATTCGGGAATACTCTTCCCGGGATAAAATCCTTTTTATCGGCACCGACCGAGGAATGGAAGAGAAAATTACACGACAGTATGGTGTGGATTTTATCGGTTTGAAGGCAATGGGCCTTCATGGCCAGTCGATCAAGAATGTGCCCAAATCTCTGTTGATCAACACAACTACGTTCTTCAATGCTCTCAAAATCATCCGTAATTTTTCTCCGGACTGGGTCATCGGTACCGGGGGATACATTACCGGAATGGTGGTACTGGCCGGAAAAATTCTGGGGATAAGCTGTGCCATCCATGAACAAAACAGCATCCCCGGTCTCACCAATACGATTCTTGCCAAAATGGTTGACAAAGTTTTTCTTGCCTTCCCTGATCCCAAAGGGCTATTAGGTGCACATAATACTCTGCTGACAGGGAACCCTTTGAGAAAACAGATTATCGAAACGGATCCATCCAAAAGAGGAGATAAACTCATCATCATGGGCGGCTCTCAGGGAGCAAGAAGCATTAATAAAGCTGCTGTCAAAGCGGTCTATCTCTGTATGCAGCAAGGCCTTGATCTCTCCGTTATCCATCAGACAGGCAGTGCGGATTATGCCTGGGTCAAAAAAGACTATCAGGAACTGGGACTAAATGTTGAAGTATATGATTTTATCGATGATATGGCCTGTGTATATAACAAAGCCCGTCTTGTGATAAGCAGGGCCGGAGGACTCAGCCTTGCCGAACTGTCACGCCTGGGGATACCTGCGATTCTTGTGCCGTATCCGTATGCCACCCAGGACCATCAGATGCACAATGCATTGTTTACAAGCCGGCAGGGGGGAGGCTGGATCATCCCCGACAGACAGCTGACGGCCCAACGCCTAGCCCTGGAAATTAAAACCAGGTTCCAGGACTCAGAAGGGCTCAAACGGGCATCTATGAGCATGAAACAGCTCCATCTCGGTAATGGTTCAGAAAAGATTGTGCAGGAGATACATGTTGTTTAAAGGCATATCCAGAATTCATTTTGTGGGCATCGGTGGAATAGGCATGAGCGGCATTGCCGAGCTCTTACTGAATCAGGGCTTTGAGATCACCGGATCTGATATTCAAGACTCAGACACCATTGAGAGATTGCGGCATCTCGGGGCCACCATTCTCATCGGACACAACGCAGAGAATATCGGTAATGCCCAGGTGCTTGTCTATTCCTCTGCAGTCGGGCTCGACAACGTGGAATGTGTCAAAGCCAGAGATCTTGGCCTGCCGGTTATACCACGAGCCGAGATGCTGGCCGAAATCATGCGTATGAAATACTCAATCGCTATAGCCGGTACCCATGGAAAAACCACGACCACATCCATGCTGGCTACCGTACTGGCAAAGGCCAATCTGGATCCCACCGCAATTATTGGTGGCAAACTTGATATGTTCAAATCAAATGCACGCTTGGGAGACGGCGACCTGCTTGTGGCCGAGGCGGACGAAAGCGACCGGTCATTCTTAAAACTGGCCCCGATTGTGGCAGTGGCAACCAATATCGAAAGAGAACATATGGACTGTTATCGTGATCTAAATGATGTCCTTGATACCTATGTGCAATTTCTCAACAAGGTCCCGTTCTATGGTTTCAACATGGTTTGTCTGGATGATGTTAATATCCAGCAAATCCTGCCCAGACTAGATCGTAAGGTTATCACCTACGGATCTCATACCCAGGCCCTGTATCGCTATACAAACCCGGTCTTCAACAAAATGCATTCCATGTTCAAGGCACACCGCAACGGTGAATATCTGGGCGATATCAAATTGTCTGTCCCCGGGATCCATAATTGTCTTAATTCGCTGGCCACCATCGGTACCGCCATGGAACTGGGCGTTAAATTTGAGGTAATCAAACAGGGACTGGAGTCATTTCGGGGGGTACAACGCAGGTTTCATATCCGCGGCGAAGAAAAGAAAATTCTGGTAATGGATGATTACGGCCATCACCCCACTGAAATCAAAATGACCTTGGGAGCCATCAAACACGGTTTTCCCAATCGCAGGCTCATTGCAGTGTTTCAGCCCCACCGCTATTCGCGCACCAGAGATCTTTTCGATGACTTCGTGCATGCATTCTATGATGCAGGCTGTCTATATATCACCGAAATTTATCCTGCCAGCGAGAAACCGATCGATGGAATATCAGGCAGAGCACTGTTTGAAAGTGTCAAGAATCATAGTTATCGGCATGTCAGTTATTTGGAAGATAAAAATCAGATCCCGGAAAAACTTCTGAAGGATCTGCGAGATGATGACCTTGTAGTCTTCCTCGGGGCCGGAGACATATGGAGACAGGGCCTACGGCTCCTGGAGATGCTCAAGTGAAAGAATTCTCAGATATTTCGGGGGGTTCAATCACCTCTATGCATTGCGGAGGAATCATCACTAAGCTCTACGAGATTGAATCACTTGAGGAATTGCATAAGCTCCTGGAACGTTTTGACGATTTTCTGATTATCGGCAGTGGAACGAATATGATCTTCAGCCAGAAAAGATTCGAAACTCCGGTCATCAAACTGGGCACAGCTTTTGAATATATCAAGATTGAAGATAATGAAACAATCTCGGTTGGCGCCGCCACCGGGATCAGAAAGCTTCTTGCTTTTTGTGAGAAAAATGGCCTTTCGGGTATCGAGTTCATGGCAGGCATCCCGGGGTTTCTGGGCGGCTCCATTACAATGAACGCCGGCACAAAGGATCAGGGAATCCTGGAGAAAGTGGATCAGGTAGAGCTTGCGGACAAGCATGGGATCCACACACTCAGAGCTGACGAAATTCCCTTCGGCTATCGAACAGGTGGTATTCCTGACAGAACTGTCATTTGTAAAGCGCATTTTCGATTGAAAAAAAAGAATGAGACTGCAGTACGGAAATCAATCCAATCATACCTGTTAAAAAGAAGGCATCAACCCGGTGGCTACAGTTGCGGGTGTATTTTCAAGAATCCATCCGGCACTTCGGCCGGGTGGCTTATCGACAAAGCAGGCCTGAAAGGTATCAGAATAGGTGGAGCAAAGATTTCCGAGATTCATGCAAACTACATTATCAACGAGGGCAATGCAACACCTGCGGATATTATTCACCTGATGGATATGATAAAATCCGAGGTGAAACAAAAGTTTGATATTGAACTCTCTGAGGAGGTTCGGATAGTTGGTTGAAGATTTCAAAACAAAGGTACGCTCAAGCTCCAAAAAGAAGCGCATCTCTCATATTAATAATGTGCTGCGTCTTGGTATCTGGCTCTGTCTGGCCATATCGAGCACGCTGATAGTCCTTTTTGCCATCGCCTATATTTCAAGCAGCGATGTCTTCCTGACCAAACAAATTGAGATTAAAGGTTGCAACCATGTTGAGATCGATGAAATTCTGCCGCTGCTCGACCTTGAAGAAGGAGATAACATTCTCAGCTGGGACATTACAAATGCCAGGCAGAGAATGCTTGGGAATCCCTGGGTCAAAGACGTCTCAATATCGCGTAGCTTCATTCCCTCTTCGGTCGAAATTCAGATCAATGAACACTTTCCGGCCGCAACTCTGGAATTTAACGATAAGCGTTACCTGATTTCCAAAAACGGCAAAGTGTTTGCTCCGGCACCCGAACAAACTCTCGGATTTATCATTCAGGCTCCGGACTACAGCCCAACAGATGCCCGTCAGGAACTGAATGATATCTTGAAAAAAGCAATAGATGCTGTAAAGATTATCGAAACCAAAGGGCTTGCAACAGAACATGTGACTATTGGATCCGGAGGTAGAATGAAGATCCTTCTTCAAAACGGAATTAGTCTCGTTTTTTTAGGGGAATTGACACCTGTTAAAATACACATGGCACTTAGAACCCTCAATGAAATTAAACCTCAACAGGGAACGACCATGTACCTGACCTGCGAAGATAAAATTATTTTGCGCGCTAGAGGTTCTCATGGCAGCTAGAGAAAGAATTATTGTCGGGCTCGACATCGGGACCACAAAAATATGCTGTCTGATTACCGAATTGAGGGAGAATAACGATCTGGAGGTAATCGGTTTCGGCACCTCTGAATCCAAGGGCCTCAGGCGAGGACTTGTGGTTAATATGGAACAGACCGTAAATGCAATCCGGCATGCCGTTGAAGATGCAGAACGCATGGCCGGTATCCGGGTGGATGAAGTCTACACCGGGATTGCCGGTGGCCATATTCAGGGCATCAGCACCAATGGCGTGATTTCCATCAAAGGCGACGAAATCACGCAGGCCGACAAGAAACGGGTAGTTGAACAGGCCAAAGACTTTGCCAAGCCTGTTGGTGTTGAAATCATCCACGTTTTACCTCAGGAATTTGCCGTGGATGATCTCTCGGGCATCTCCAATCCGGTGGGCATGGCAGGCTCAAAACTCGAAGCGCGCGTACATATCGTAACCGGATCGGTGGCTGCCGTAAGCAACATCAACAAATGCGCTCAGAAAGCAGGTTTGGGGTTGCAGGACATTGTACTGCAACAGATTGCATCCGCAACCGCAATCCTTACTCCCGACGAGCGACAATTAGGGGTAATCCTGATGGATATCGGGGGAGGCACAACGGACATTGCTGTCTTCAACGAAGGATCAATCCGTCATACCGCCGTATTAGCCCTGGGAGGTGATCATGTAACCCACGATATTGCGGTGGGCTTGCGCACCCCAATTGTTGAGGCTGAACGACTGAAGATAAAATATGGTCATTCGATAGCTTCCAGGGTATCTCCCGATGAACAAATTGAAGTTCCTTCGATCGGCGGTGACACGGTAAATACCGTGTCCAGAAAAATTCTGGCCGAGATCATTGAATCACGCATGGAAGAATTATTCAAACTCGCATATACTGAAATCAGGAATACCGGCCTAGCTGAACAGCTATCTACCGGCCTCGTACTGACTGGTGGTGCCAGCGCTCTCGAAGGGGTTCCTGCTCTAGCCGAAGGTATTATGCACATGCCGGTACGACTGGGACTGCCCAGAGGAATAAAAGGCTTGGTAGAATTGGTAAACAGTCCTGCATATGCCACAGCAGTTGGGCTGTGCATTTATGAGGCGAGTAAGCCATCCTACAGTTTTAAACCCAAAGGATCTACCATGTTTGAAAGGATTTTTGAAAGAATGGTACGCTGGTTCCAAGAGATTTTTTAAAAAACCAAGGAGGTGAATATGTTTGAATTGGAGGAACTGGAACAGGTTGGAGCGCGAATTAAAGTAATCGGGGTTGGGGGTTGCGGCTGTAATGCCGTAAACAACATGATTAGCGCGAGTCTAAAAGGAGTTGATTTTCTGGCATGTAATACCGACATCCAGACACTCAAATCATCTGTGGCATCCAAACGAATTCAGATCGGCGCCAAGCTCACCAAGGGGCTGGGAGCCGGTGGCAATCCCGAGATCGGCCAACTCGCAGCTAATGAAAGCGAGAAGGATATCATTGCCAGCCTGGAAGATGCAGACATGGTTTTCATTACCTCGGGCATGGGTGGGGGAACCGGGACCGGAGCTTCTCCGGTTGTAGCCCGTGTTGCCAGAGAAATGGGAATACTGACTGTCGCGGTTGTCACCAAACCCTTCCCTTTTGAAGGCAAACGTAAAATGAAGCAGGCCGAGGAAGGGGAGCAACAACTCTCGAACAATGTCGACGCACTGATCGTCATTCCCAATAACCGTCTCTTGAGCCTGGGAGGGAAAAACATCCCCATGCTGGAAGCGTTCAAAAAAGCTGACACGATCCTGATCAATGCAGTCAAAGGTATTTCTGATTTGATCAACAATACCGGGCTGGTGAACGTTGACTTCAATGATGTCAGGGCCGTAATGTGCGAAAAAGGCAAAGCACTCATGGGTATTGGTTCGGCCAGTGGAGAAAACAGGGCGCAGGAAGCCGCCCAGGCAGCCATATCAAGCCCGCTGCTGGAAGATATGGATATACAGGGAGCAAAAGGTTTGCTAATCAATATAACAGGTAGCGCCAATATTACCATGGATGAAATTCATGAAGCATCCTCCCTGATTCAAGCTGCAGCACATGAAGATGCCAATATTATATGGGGTGTTGTCATTGATGATTCCATGGACGATGAAATAGCCATCACAGTGGTTTCTACCGGTTTTTCAAGCAAACCCATAGTGCTTGCAAATTACCAGGAAGAACCCTTTGATACCGTAAAGGAAATACCACATTCCACGCTTGTCGACTATGATAAACCGGCATTCCTGCGCAAGAAAGAGCATAAGAAAGAAAAAGAGGTCATTAAGCTCGGAATGGTTGTTGATGAAAGCGTCCTGGACGAAGAAGCCTACGATATCCCAACCTTCCTGCGCAAAAGAGCGGACTAGGAGGTTTGATGCAGACAACCTGGGTAGTGTCGGCCTACAATGCCATCAGGCACAGCAGTAATGGAGCCTGCCACCAGTTCGGGGCCGGAATCATGCCTGACAGCCTGACAGAAACCTACGGTTTTGGTGCCCTGGCAATCCATAGCCATACAGAGGGAAATCCACTGCATTTCACGATTATCGAAGAACCGGATATTTTTTCAGTCATAAAAAAAATTCACCTCTTTCGTTTTCATGCCTTTTGTGATCAAGGATTGAAACCTTCCCCCAACCCCGTTTCTATCCTTGATCATTGTGCAATATATGTATAAGGGTATGCCCGGGATTGTGCGCCACGGGCTGCCCCTTTGTAATTGTGTAAAGGGAGCACTCACTACAAGACATATCAAATTATTTTCTGCCGATAATTGTATTCATCCCATAAATGCCGGCATGATTTCTTGGCCAGGTATGTCGTTTATAGCCAAAGCCGAATTATAAAAATTCTTTATAACTCAGGCTAACCTTTTTTGGATTAAAAAGTTGCCGGTCTGCAAAATTTCAGACTGAAACAAACGAGCTGACAATTCTTATATACAGATAAGCCTTTAATACCAAAAGGAATACTGGCATTCTGCCATTCGATGTGATAAAAATGTCCTGATGCAATCATAACATATGTGCTTAAGGGAGGCGATTCGTCATGAATGTATCTCATCCGCTCGATGTTTTTCTGAATCCCGAATCTGTGGCAATCTTCGGCAGCATGCTGGACGGCTGGTTTTTCGGCGGCAGCGTGGTCGTGAAAGACTTACAGAAAATGGGATACAAAGGTGCAATTTATCCTATTAACCCTTCGGCAAAAAGCATATGTGGGCTTGATGTATACCAGGATATTGCCGCTATCGAAGGCAGAGTTGATCTTGCCATTATCATAACCTCATACCGGCATGTACCGGAAATACTGAATAAATGTGGACAAAAAGGGGCCCGGGCAGCCATTGTGATTTCGGATTGTTTTGCCGAAATCGGAGAGGAGGGCAGGAAACGGCAGAAGCACCTACTCGATATCGCCTGTTCGTTCGGAATGCGCATTATTGGGCCCAATACGCTCGGAGTATTTGATATCGCAAATAAATTTTCCTCCATCCCCTATGAAAAGGGCTACGATTACTCCCTAAAAGGATCCCTATCAATCATTACCCAGACCGGAATGTACGGGCCTCAGGCTCTGGCTCTTAATGATTTCAGCCCGGGAATCAACAAGATCGTCGATCTGGGCAACATGTGCGATATCGACGAAACCGACTGTCTAGAATTCATGGAAAATGATCCTGAAACCCGGGTCATCTCCATATACATTGAGCACACCAGACGTCCCCGAACATTTTTGAAAGTGGCCAAAAACGTTTCTTATAAGAAGCCTATCCTGTGTTTGAAATCAGGCAGATCACAGCAGGCAGCTTCTGCCATGGCTTCTCATACCGGGTCCATGGCCGGAGATGATAAACTGTATGAAGGTCTATTTTATCAGGCAGGCATCATTAGAGTAGAAAACCATGAAGATCTGCTTCAATGTGCCAAGGCATTTGCATATCAGCCCCTGCCGAAGGGAAACCGTCTTGGCATCATAACTTTTTCCGGGGCGCTAGGAATACAGTGTATCGATACAGCCGCCAACTGTGGGCTCAACCTCGGTGGGCTCAGTTCCCAAAACAAGGATAAGCTTGCAAACATCAACCAGTTACTGGGAAATCATCCTATTGACCTGGGCCCTGCCGCAGCTACTTCAGGACCGGAAACCCTAGATTTCTATAAAAAAAGCTACGATATATTAAATAATGATGACAACATTGACTCCATCTACCTCAACACCTACGTCAGCAGCATGCTAAAACCGGAAGCCTATCGAGATGTCCTTGACTATATGCAGGTCCATAACAAAAAACCCACCGTGGTCTGGGCATACGGCACTTCAGCTCAAAACGTTACTGAATTCGCCTCAATCGCAGAATCGTGCCGGATTCCGTATTTTCCAACTACATACAGCGCTATCAAAACGCTCGGCTATATGACCCAATATGCTAAATGGAAAGATTCTCGAGTCTAAAACAAATACAGTATGACAGATCAAGTTGGTTTCTCTAAAGCAGCACGCCTCAATTTTTCATAACACCCATCTTCAGGGGCAACCACCAGGTAAAACCGAAGGCCAGAGTCTTAACAATGGTTCTTAGAGCCGAAAGTCCGGCAGCGCGACCAATGCCGATCGACAGAATTAATTCGAGCGGGTGACCGAGCACCCACGTGCAAAAAGCAACCAGCCAGATTCTTTTCAGATCTTTGTTTTGAAATGGAGTAACAAGACCTTTAATTACAAATATCCAACCTCCCAGCGAGCCGACCATCAAAAGATACCAAAATCCCTTTTTCATAATTAAAAAACCTCTCTTCAATTAAACTCAATCTATTACTCCATGATAAAACAAATTCATACAAAATCAAATTGCAATTTGGCTCGAAAACACCTTCATTACAAACAAGGCTTTATCTTAAAAAAACCAAATAGTTAAAGAAACTATTGTTCATAAAGATATCGGCACAAAAAAACGGGCTTTCTTCTCAAGCTTAAGCAAATGAAAGCCCGTTTTGCTTTGTTCGGAAAAATACCGGATTTCTTTACTTCAACCCCAAAGGCAACACTGTTCTGCCGTAAGACTCGTTTAAAACCTGAGCCATGGCAGCATAAATGGCGGAAGCACCACAGAAAATGCCCTCATAGCCGGTCAGTACGGCCCAGATACCGGTCCACCCGAAAGCATCACGCGCGGAGAGCATCCAGAACAGCACTGTCAGTGTAAAAAATACAACCTGAAGCGCCCGGTTGGCCTTCCAGGTCCCTATCCACATAAAAAAGGTAAAGACTCCCCACAGGAACAGATACCAGGCCAGAAATCCGGCAGTATTTCCAGGAATGCCGAATTTTCCATTGAAATAGATCAGGAAGACCAATGTCAGCCAGAATAACCCGTATGATGTAAATGCAGTGGTGCCGAAGGTATTGCCCTTTTTAAACTCCATCATCCCGGCGATGACCTGGGCCAGACCGCCATAGAAAATTCCCATGGCCAGGATAACGGCACTGATTTCAAATAAACCGGCATTGTGCAGGTTCAAAAGCACGGTTGTCATCCCAAAACCCATCAACCCCAGTGGTGCCGGGTTTGCCAAATTATCTTGCATAAATACCTCCCCAGTTGTATTATTTTATCAATATATACAGGCTTATATACAAGGATAACTATTCATTCAACAATAAATTGCAAACATGGTATCCATATCTGCAGCCAAAGATGAATACTGGATTTCCTCCTGAATGTTGCCTTGTTTTTATTGGTTAGCCGGTCGGTTGTCCCGTAAACCAGGAGACTCCACTATTTTTTACGTAAAAT
>Ga0272441_10004302_pt1 | contig 26027 bp, 27 predicted proteins | sample SSMProp6N_FD_193582 | JGI IMG/M metagenome (GOLD analysis project Ga0272441, IMG submission 193582) | Marine sediment archaeal communities from Little Sippewissett salt marsh, Falmouth, MA, United States - SSM-Prop-6N | ecosystem: Environmental > Aquatic > Marine > Wetlands > Sediment ...
CATGAACTGGAACCTCTGAAGTTACGACATATTGCAGCATATGGTTCAGGTGAATTCGGAATTGCTCTGACCTGGCAAATGACCGCGCTGTTTCTATTAAATTTCTTTACCGATGTGTATGGGATCACAGCTGCTGCTGCCGGCACCATTTTCCTTATTGCCCGGCCCTGGGACGCGGTGAACGATCCAATAATGGGATTTATTGCTGATCGAACAAAAACCCGTTGGGGGAATTATCGTCCCTATCTTCTGTTTGCCGTAATCCCACTGGCAGTGTTTAATATACTTTTGTATATCACCCCCGACTTTAGTGCCACCGGTAAATTTTTCTGGGCACTGGTGATCTACATCTTCTGGGGAATGGCCTTCACTGCAACTCAGTTGCCCTATGGATCTTTAACAGCGGCATATACACAGGACCAGCAGGAACGGACCTCACTGGCGGCGTCGAGAATGTTTTTCAGCATGCTTGGGATTTTATTCCTTTCAGTCGTTACGGTCATGCTCGTTAAAATGTTTCCCAGTGATCAGATCGGATACCCGGTGGTGGTCTCCATTTACACAGTTTTTGTAATTCTACTGTTTTGGCTGGTTTTCGCTGTCGTCCGCGAAAGGGTTCAACCGGAAGGAAGGGAAAAATACAGCATCCGTGACATGATATCTCTGCTCATACAGAATAAGGCACTGATGACTGTCAATGTTGCCGTATTTTTAATGGGAACAGCCACTACAATTCGGATGAGTATGGCCAAATACTATATCGATTACAATTTAGGCAATCCGGGTTTGTTTCCGGTGTTAATGGGTATCGTGGTTATCTCCATGGCATTGGGAGCGGTGGTTTCGCCATTTCTCAACAAGCATATGGAGAAAAAAAATATATACATAATAGGCATGATACTGTTCGTGCTGGGCGATCTTGGGATCTATTTTGCACCCTATACGTCGATCACCCTGATTCAGGTGCTAATGGGCTTTACAGGGCTGGGATCGGGGATGGTATTTACCCTGGTATGGGCTATGGTCGCAGACACCGTAGAATATGGTGAATGGAAAACCGGAAAACGGGCTGAAGGTATAACTTATTCTTGTTACTCCTTTTTCTACAAGCTCGCTTTTGCTGCAGGCGGAGCCTCGGGAGGATATCTGCTTCACGCTTCCGGATATGTCCCCCTTGCAGTACAGACACCGTCGGCCGATCATATGATCCGGGCTTTGTTCACTCTGGCACCGGTTATCTGCGGTTCATTAGCAGTTATTGTCATGCAGACCTACAAACTGGACGGAGAAACGTTTCAACGCATTCTGGATGAATTGAAAGAACGCCAGGAAATGAAACATTAGTGGATCCAAAAATAGTTTTCTTTTAAAATAAAAAATGAAGTGAGGAAAATTACAATGAACGAAACAACTAGAGAGGAATTGTTAGAGGCGTACAAGGACCTACGTGTAACAGACGTCCGGGACGGCATGGATACCTTTCTGTATCATCCCATCGGGAGCATGTCGCCCGATATTCGACCCCTTTACAGGACACGTGCCTACGGCATTGCCAGAACCTGCCGCTATCTACCCTTCCAGGGTGTGGTGCCCAACCTGAAGCCCGAGGAGTACTGGACCTGGGTGAAGGAGTATTACGATAACATCAACCCCTACCCTTGGATTTTGGAGATTAAGAAAGGCGATTTTATCGTCATTGATCAATCTGGAGTAGACGTCGGCTTGATGGGTTCTGAAAGTGGGCTGTGGTGCAAAGTCTTAGGAGTAAACGGCTTCGTAACCAATGGTGGCGTTCGCGACATTGATGAGATTATCCTGCAGAAGATTCCCTTCTGGTCAGGCATGATCAGCCAATCAATGGTTCAGGGAAGATTGGAGTTTGATGCCATGGATATCCCGGTAGCGGTGGGAGGCGTAAAGGTCTGCCCTGGTGATGTGATCGTAGCCGATGGTGACGGCGTCATTGTCGTACCGCAGGATATCGCCATGGACGTGGCCCGCGAAGCCGATGCCGAGCACAAGCGGGACATGAAACTTCGCCGTCAGGCGTACGATGAAATGGGCTGGAAGCCCGACAACACTGTATCCAAGGAGAGCGAATGAAAATTCAAGCTTATGAAGGCCCAACCCGGCTGGTAACCGTTGGTTTTGCTCCCGGGGACATGCTTCTCGAATCGATCTGCGAGGCGATTGCGGAACAGAGCATCACCAACGGGGCCGTGGTTTCCGGGATCGGAACCTTGAAGACTTGCCACATGCATTATGTTGATCACACTGATTTTCCGCCCAGGGATGTATTCTACAACCTGGAAAAACCGCTTGAACTTCTGAACGTCAGCGGTTTGATCGCCGATGGAGAGCCCCATCTGCACATCACGGTGTCATGCCGGGACAGCAAAACCTACGGTGGTCACCTGGAGGACAACAGCGAGGTACTCTATCTGGCTGAGATTGCTATCCTGGTATTTAACGATCACCGGTTGCAGCGAACCAGGGACAACCAGTGGAATATTCCGTTCTTGGAAGCCAAAAAGTGATACAGGGAGGATCCCTGCTCTGTGCCATTCCCTGTATCCTGTGCCAGGTCTTGATTCTTGAATTAAATCCTGCTGAGTCACAAAACCTGACACACCTGAACCTCACCCGGCATTGACTCTCTTGCCGGTTAATTTTCGTTTTTTTGTCTCCAGGTAAACCCTATATCTGTTTATCAGTGTTTTGACGGCAAATTCAATCAGGCTTCTGGCAATACGATTCTGCACCAGAGCACTGTGAAACAACATGCCAAGCAGCTTTATCCGCATTGCATCACCCCTATCGGCTTGGGGGAGTGGTTTTTCTATATCAACGGGTTTAGGGAAAAATCGCCTGGCGGAAAAGGGCCACTTGAGAATAAGGCTGGTGGTAACGGCAAGAATATCCCATGCCCGCCATTCATGCTCATGAACGGGTGTTTCTCCGGCGGCGAGCTGTACCAGCTCGATCGGAAGATAAATGTCCAATTTGCTGTTGGTCAGCACTTTTATCAGCGAGAGGAATGCGCAGCAGCCGGGGCAGGGAACAACCAGGATGTCAGCGCCGGTGGCCTCGGCCTCTTGCAACCTTGCGTACAGGCTCTGCAGAAGGTTTAGCAATGTGTGAAAAGGGTTGCCGGATGTCGGCCCGAACAATGTGGGCACGGTGCCGGCCCAGCCGCAACACAGGGCATTCTCCCTGATATGCTTCATCTCAAGTACGTTGCACCCGATACGTTCCATTATTTCACGGGTGGTTTCCTGTAATATCCCTTCCATGTATCTCCCGCAGCAATTGTCGTGGACGGTAACTTTCAGGTTCAATTTATTTTTTACCTTTATCTTCCCGTTCTTCAGCCGGTTTAATATCCAGTTGTCTAAAAGCTCCACGTCAAAGTCGAAATCGATACCGAATTTCTTGGGCAGGACATCAGTAAACATCGAGGCTTCGACTACCATAAAACAATACATCTTCTCGATTCCCATCTCGGTGAACTTCTGTTTTGCGAGCCTGCCCAGCCGCTCGGCCTCTTCTAAAAACCCGATTCTGTAGGCATCTTCCCCTATCCCGAACATGCAGTCACTGCCCGCAATAGCCGGCTTGAGCTCATCAAGAAGTGAAGACTGGGCAATGTAGGGCATAAGATTATTGTAGAAGCCGGTCAGAAGGATCTCCTTTCTGGGCTTCTTCAGATTTTCCTCCCAGGAATGCAGCAGCGAGAGCTCGTCCTGGCCCATCAACACCCTGGTAGTAGTCCACATGTTTTCAGCCTCATTGGGAAAAATAAACTTTGCTATGTAAGGAAGGCCCTGTGTCCGGCCTGCCAGGTTATGACGCTCCAGAATAAGTCCGTACGGATTGGCATGCTGTGGGCAGACAAATTCACAGGCATTGCAGGTGACACAGTGCTGAAGTACCAGGGAGTCACTTGTATCCCCTTGAATAAGTAGTTTTATTTCACGCTTGGCCTCATTCTCATCAAGCTCAAGCACCGGGCAGAGCTCAAAGCAGAGACCACAGCGATCACATAAATCTTCTTTAAAAAAACGGAAATCGGATTTTGCACCCATTGTATAAACCCCCTCCCTGGTTTATTGCCATCAAATCAAAAAATATGGTTCCACCACATGGAAGCGTACTTCTCAAGTTGAAGGAGCGGACAAACCTGCCTTTTAAGAAACCGGCCAAAAGAAATGCCATGGAACCAGAGCACATTCACAAGCATATTGTATCATGGATTTGGGATAGTTTGGTATTGGCATGTTCATATTGGATAACAGCCTTTTGAACTCGAATGCTACTTTCGTAAACGGGGATGAAAACTAGTCTGCAAGAAAATCCATCGTCGGCCAAGGACAGCCGACTGATTTATCTCGATAACTATTCAAAATCAATTTAAATGCTTCTTCCGGTTCTTTATTTCATCACAATTCGCAGGTATTTGATATCTTTATTGAGATCAAAGACAATATCTTCGAATTTGGGTATCCTGGGATGTTTTTTGTTTTGCCAGGTCATGCCCCACGGTTCGGACGGACCGAATATCCCCCTGTTCAGAACGCCGTCATTGTTGACATCCTGGAAGCAGCGGATGGCATACCTTCCGCGGGGAACAGCATCAAAGACAAACAGGATTTTACCGGCAGACGCTTCGAGCTGATTCGGTTCAAGAATAAGGGTGCGATATCCCGACAGGGGTGTGGCAAACGATTTTTCGTCGACCAGGTAGACATACAATACCCCTGTTTCTGAAAACAGGATTTCTCCCCGGATGGAAAAATTATCAGCCTGCGCATGGATCGGGCAGGCAAAAAGCAGTATCAGCAGGGAAATTCCTGCCAGAAAAGCGACAGTGTTTTTCAAGTGGTCCATTGTTTCCTCCTGGGGATGCTGATTATGCCTTGCGCCTCCCCGGATTATAGTAAGGCCCGGGGCTTTGAATACAGATAATTATTGCCAGGGCACCCCCAATACATACATCCTCTGTGTTAAGATATCGTTAAGGTTGCCATCCACATTAGAAGAACCATCCCTTGTCGATACCGAGTTTGTTTATTATGACAAGCCCACCGTCCATTTACTGCCTTATATGCACCTTTGCTCCACAGCCGAACTCTGTAAATTTGTCACCCCAGGCATGTCTGAACTGCTCGATGGCCGGCGTGCCGGTGCAGTGTGAAGGGCCGATGGTCGCGACACCCATTTTTTTGAATGCCTGTATGATGTCATCAACCTGGCTTTTTGAATGTCCACCAAGATGAAATCCCCCGCAGATCAGAAAAATTGGCTTATTCGCAATCTGTCGAGCTCTTCGGGCAATGTTTACAATGCCTGGATGAGCACATCCGGAGATAACCACCAGGCCCTGCGGGGTATCAATTATCAGGGACTGTTCTGATATTGCGGTTCCCATCTGGCCTGTTGACCGCACGCGGTGGCAGATTCTTAGCGGGCTACTTACCGCGACAACCATTGCGTTCAACTGCTTGATGTCTCTTTTGAAATCATGGGGAAATGTTTGAGGAACGTACACGGTTACCTTGCTGTTCTTCGCCAGGAAGTCCCACAACCCGCCCACATGATCTGCATGGATGTGAGATAGAACGACAATATCAATCTGATCCGGAGAAATATTGCATTTTTCCATATTCGAAAGCAGGATGGCACCATCTCCTCCGGTGTCAAACAGGATGGTCTTTTCCAGCCCCTGAACTATGCAGGCCATTCCCCATGCGCTCTGCAACCGGTCATCATGAACAACATTATTATAGACCACGCTGATGGTTATGTCTTCACAGCGGCAGATAATGGGGATCAGCAGAATGAAAAGCGTGCAAACAAAGAATTTCCTCATGATATCCACCAGCATAATTGTAAATAAATAACCTGTTATTTCAGATGTGCAATCCTTGATTACCACGTAAAATAGCCGAAAAAGGAAAAACTATGGAATCAGAAACTGAAGTTAGGCAGGACTTGAAGAACAAGATTCCAGGCATATCGAGCCAGTTGGTTCGAAATCCAAGGCAGGAGATTAGGAACAAGGGCCTGAATGAGATAGTACTATTCTGCGATACGCTCAACCGGAAGCAGAACTTCATTTCGCCTGAGGAACCAGGGCATGAATGGCGGATTGTAGCGTGCCCAAATATAATCGCCGGCAGGTTTCAGATTTTTTTCTGCAAGCATGTTCTCCAGAATGGTTCTGTGTTTTTCATAGCGGGGCCTGCTCCATGTTCCTGAGTATTTTATGACGGCATTCAGACGGGCGGGAATCGTTTTCAGAACAACTCTTTCATCATTGGGTTTTGGGATGTTGTCCATGCTGTATTGTGCCGGCATGAAAAAGCTTATATACCACTTGCCCTCAATCTTTTCCTGGTTGACCGGAGCGGTCATGGGGATTTTTTCGGAAAGCGTTTCCTGCGATACAGGCGCGGTCATGGATATCTTTTGTTTCTTTGTATTGTTGCCGGAAATATAATCGAAAAGACGCCTGAAACCTTCGTTGCCTACCTTATCGAAATCCCCTTCTAAAACTGTTTCTGCAACGATCTGGGATTCGTACTGTCTGAGTTCGAACCTTCCATCCTTTTCCAGTAGTGTATATGGTGCTTCTTCAATTGCCATTGTTTTTTCCTGAAACAGCGCCAGGCACAAAAAAATCACGAGAAAGACCAATTTGCCGGAACCAATGTGTGGTTTCATAAAACCCTCGTCTCTTTTATGCGGTAATATTATAATTTGCTACTCAGATGTGAATAGTCAATACCGCAACGGCAGGACTTGGGCCCAAGATCTTAGGCAGAGCGAGCCAGTTAGTTCGAGATCTTAGGCAGGGCATGACTTGGGGAACAAGATCTCAGGCAGGACGAGCCCTGCAGTTCAAGACCCTAGGCAGAAGGCAGTTGGTCAAGGTAGTCCGAGATCCAAGGCAGAAGGCAGAGCAGGAAAGAGCAAAAACCTAAGCAGGGCAAAACTTGGGGCTTGAGATGCCAAGTAGAAGGATAAAAACAATCTAAAAAAGATCATATCGCTGTGGCTCCAGGCTTTCTTCCTCCAGTGGACACGCCATCTGCTCTTTTCAGCTACGCAGGACAAAAAGGGGCATCCTTCTTTGCCAAAGCATTTTGATTATTATAATCGAACTGAGTTTATTTAACTTGACAATCAACTCGTAATACTAGCTTAATGGCTGTTAAAGTAAACTGATCCAATCGCCGAGTTAATATTTAAGTGGGAATGCCCAGGATGACTAGAAAAAAACCAGCTAAAATGAACCAGGTATTTCAAAAATGGCCAAAGGGGACTGTCGCAACCCAGACATGGCTCAACCAGCTTGGGGTATCCAGCAAACTGGCCAACTGGCATATAGGATCCGGATGGCTGGTACGTTTTGGGGCACGGGCTTTTATCCAGCCTGGCTCCCAAGTTGACTGGCGAGGTGGCCTCTATGCCTTACAGATCCAGCTCGGCATGAGTGTGCACGTTGGAGGGCAGTCCGCATTGGAGTTACAAGGGTGGGCTCACTATGTTCCATTTGGGCAACACAAAAAAGTTGTCCTGGTAAGCGATCGACCGGAGCAACTACCGTCATGGTTTCGAAATCATCATTGGGAGGTAACCCTGGAACATCGCTGTCTGCTTCTGTTTGAGCAGATACCTGAAGAAGCTACTACATATCTGGAATGTGGTGGATTCAAGATCGCAATGTCAAGTGCTGAAAGGGCACTCATGGAGCAAATACATCTGACCAGGAACAATGACGATATAGAACATGCCCACCTACTCATGGAAGGGCTCAGCACACTCCGGCCTGACATAGTACAGGATCTTCTGGAGAACTGCCGCTCAGCAAAGGTCAGGCGGTTTTTCCTCTGGAGTGCGCAGACGTCCGGTCATGCATGGTTCAGCCATCTGGATCCCTTACGGATCGATCTTGGCAAAGGCAAACGACAGATCTACAAGGGAGGGGAGTTCAACCAGCAATACCAGATAACCGTGCCAAAGCAGGAGGAGTTACCCAATGTTTGATCGTCAATATGATGCCCAGGTTCGGCTTCTCCTTCGTTGTCTTCCTGAAATCAGCCGGCATCTGTGTTTTGCACTAAAGGGTGGTACTGCAATTAATTTATTTGTAAGGGAAATGCCACGCATATCTGTAGACATCGATCTGACCTACCTGCCGCTGAAGTCCAGGAGTGAAGCATTTCAGGAAATCCATGACAAGCTCATATCTATCAAAGAGGATATCGAGCAACGTATACCCGGCTCACAGGTTCGAGAAAACAGGATCCAGGATTATATTGTGAAGCTTTTCGTATTTACAGATGATGCAATGGTCAAGGTTGAACCTAACTTGATCCTTCGGGGATCGGTGCATCCACCTCAAAACCACGATCTTTGTCTAGATGCACAGAAACACTTTGAAGCGTTCGTGAGAGTACAAACCCTTTCCATTGCGGATCTCTATGGAGGAAAGCTCTGTGCAGCCCTGGATAGACAACACCCACGAGACCTGTTCGATGTAAAATTGCTGCTTGACGACACTGGTATTACTCCCGAGATTCGGCGTTCTTTTGTCGTTTATCTTTGCGGGCACAATCGACCAATGAGCGAACTTCTTGACCCTATTTTCCATAATATCAAAAAACTTTACAAGGACCAGTTCATGGGAATGACTCAGAACGATGTGTCACTCAAAGACCTGCAGCATATCCAGCAAAACTTAGCTAAAACCCTCGTAAGCTCCCTGGATGATGACGAGAAAGAATTCCTCATGTCGGTGAAACGAGGGGAGCCAGAGTGGAATCGCCTGGGAATAGAACACTTGCCCCAGCTTCCATCTATTCAATGGAAACTCATCAATATCCGCCGCATGAATTCATCTAAACACAAGGCAGCACTCGATTCTCTGGCCAATATTTTGACGATGAGCAATTAAATCAAACAAATTCGATTTATTGAAATACCTTGATGATTGATCAAGGAGGATCGTGATCTTCAGGCAGGGCATGACTTGGGGAGCAAAATCTCAGGCAGATCGAGCCCGTTAGCCCATGATCTTAGGCAGGACGAGCCCGGCAGTTCGAGAACCCAGGCAAAAGGCAGTTGGTCAAGATATACCGAGATGTCAGGCAGAAGGCTGGGCAAGGTTGCCACTCCTTTGTGGACACTCACAAGAATGGTGCATGTCTAGGCATAAGTGTGATAAAAAAGAACATTACGCGTATCATGACACTGTTTAATCGAATGTGTCGATAGCCTTCTCCCTGGTGGAGAATTGAAAAAAGGAGCCTTTATAATGAACAAGGAAAAAACATATGCCATTGTTGGTGTGGGGTACACTCCGCAGGGAAAGGTGCCGGGCAGGACATCTTTGAGCTTCCACCTGGAGGCGTGTGCCAATGCGATTGCCGATGCCGGTCTTGCCAAAGAAAACATCGACGGATACATGTGCTACCGGCATTTTCCGGCTGCATCGAATGAAACCGACCTCACCCCGTATCTCGTGGCACAGCACCTGGGGATTGAGCCTGTCTATCTGAGCCAGGACGCGAACTGATCGCGCAGCCACCTTCAGCACGCGGTCGGCGTGCTCAATGCGGGATTATGCAGATATGTTCTCATTTCCTACGGACATAATGCGCTTTCCAGCGACAGCATGTTAACCATGCTCACACAGTTTTCCGGTGATGATGCGGTGTTCGGCCACTTCGGGGCCACGGGGGGGTATGCCCTTGCAGCCCGCAGGGCCATGCACGAGTATAGTTCCGGGCCGCAGACCTGGAAGCACATTGCCGTGGGGCAGCGTGCCTGGGCAAATCTGAATCCGCAGGCCATGATGTATGAGAAACCCATGTCATTTGATGACTATCTTTCATCCCGATGGGTGGTGGAGCCGTTGCGTCTGCCGGATAACTGTCTTATCAACGACGGGGGCCGGGCTGTCATCGTAACCACGCTGGAGCGAGCTTTAGACCTCAAGCACCCGCCTGCCGTTATCCTGGGGCTCGGCCAGCACAATCCTGCGGTCCAGGTTGCGCAGTCAGGCAAATTGGCCGGTTCAACAGGTGCAAAGAAGGCAAGTGAAATGGCATTCTCCATGGCGGGTATTACAAGGGATGATGTCGATGCGTGTCAGATATACGATTGCTTTAGCTACACAGTGGAAGTGACATTGCAGGATTATGGTTTTTTCAGCCCGGGTGAAGGTGAAGACTGGTTTTCAGACGGCACGATCGCGCCCGGAGGCCGAATGCCTGTCAACACCTCGGGAGGTCAGCTCTCAGAAGCATATTACATGGGGCTGACCCCTTTGAGCGAGGCGGTCATGCAGATTATGGGCAGGTGTGAAGATCGTCAGCTCGGTTTCCGCACGAAAACCAAAGAACCGAATATCATCCTGGTGAGTGATAACGGCGCGATTCTGCAGGCGCACTCGTGCTGCATCCTGGGGAGGGCATAGAGATGACATATGAAAAACCGCTGCCTAGGATAAACGCTGACAACCAGCTGTTTTGGGAAGGGTGCAAAGACCATGAACTGAGATTTCAAAAATGCGCTTCGTGCGGTCATGTCCGCTATCCGCCGTCAATTGTTTGCCCCGGGTGCCATTGCCGGGATTATCAGTTGATCGTATCAGCAGGAACAGGCAAGGTGTATACCTATGCAGTCTATCACACGGCCTATCACCCGGGCTTTCAGGGAGATGTTCCCTATGTGGTCGCCGTGGTGGAGCTCGATGAAGGGCCCCGGCTTCTTACGAACATCGTGGGATGTACATCGGAAAAGGTCTTCTGTGAGATGCCGGTTTTAGTCGCCTGGCAAGATGTCACACTTGAGATCAGCCTGCCGATGTTCACCCCACGAAGCAAAGCAGATTAAATAGCGAACAACTCTGCCTGCAAGGCCTGTTTGCTGCTTATTTGTATGGATGGGTTGCTCCTTTTGGGCGGAAGTAGGTTTTATACAATTTTATCATGGGTGGCGACGCTCCTGATGCTTGGATGCAAAACACTTTTTGCCTATTTGTTGAGCAACTAAACTATAACCATTGATGAACAGGAGGATGATATGAGCGAAATACCTCAGCGCTTTACCAGGCGACATTTTCTGCAAAAGAGTGCGGCCCTTGGGTTATGCACTGCCGGCACACTAACATCCTGTTCCAGGCATTATGCTTTCAAATCGGCTGGAACCATTGTAAGTGCACCGGTTGAGGTGCAATATGTTGAGACCGGGTTCACCAGAAGCTATCTTTTGCCTTGCAATAGCGGTTATCTTCTGATCGATACCAGTTATCCGAATGAATATGAAAATTTCATCTCCGGGCTGCGGCATCTCAATATCGATCCCAATGAGATCAAGTATCTTCTGTTGTCCCATCACCACGATGACCATGCCGGTTTTGCCGCCCGGCTGATAGAAGATACCGGGGCCACTCTCATCGTGCATGCAAAGGCCCTGCCCTATCTGAGGCAGGGGCAATCCGAAGACATCTCGCAACCCGTCAATACATGCGTGCGCTGTCTGGTGGGCATCTTCTCACAGTTTCACGATTTTACGTTTCCGCCGTTGAACGTATCCGAAACCGATATCATCATTTCCGGAGATGATTCCGAATTTTTGGATGATATCGGGATTGAAGGTGTGGTACTGCACACCCCCGGTCACACCGATGACTCTATCTCGGTGGTGCTGAAAAACGGCAGTGCGTTCGTGGGCGATGTCGCCATGAACTTTATGAACTATTGCGGAACCAGACACCGGCCCATCTATATCACCGACATCAACGAGGTGTACACCAGTTGGGAAAAATTAATCGCAAGCGGTGCCAGGCGCATCTATCCGGCCCATGGTAAACCCTTTGATGCTCAAGAACTCGTCCATCAGATCAACCGGAGATAAAACAGGCATCATTGAAATAATCTGCAATATATTGATGGTGAAGAGCAGGGTCCCTGCTTTTTTTTACAGGTTCTTTTGCTCAAACCACCTGAACAGGCCCACAAACAGCACGATCAGAACAATGATCACAATCCAGTGGTTGATCCCTAAGATACCATGCAGCGTTATCTTGCCCAGGTTGCCCCAGGTCAACACCGTATTTTTCAACACCGGGTATACTTCGGCATACACGGCGGCACCTATGAGCATACCCGCGAGAGCGAATGCCGCATCATAACGGCCTTCTCCCAGGGCACCGACTCCTGTGGCCGGGCAATATCCCACCAGGGCCCAGCCAATACCAAAAATCAACCCGCCCAGTATATTGGCACCCAGAGATGTTGATTTGATCGACAGCTCGACAAGCCCCATGTCCAGCAAAAGATAGATGCCAACCATTGAGACGATCACGGATGAAAGCATAAACTTTACAATGGTGAAATCCAAAAGCCGAAGGGCTCCCAGTTGCTTGTCATAGCGAAGAACCTGACCTTTTTGCATAAAGAAGCCGAAAATGATGCCGGTAATAAGACCATACAGGAGGATACTCATGTCCGTACACCTCCTTTGTACAGTATTCGGGCAACGATTATTCCTGCAGCGAAGAAGCAGATAAGTGAAATATAACCGCTGATTGCTATCTGAGCCAGACCGCTCAGACCGTGCCCGCTTGGTCACCCGCCGGCCAGTCGCGCACCGAGCATGAGAATTATTCCTCCCAGAAAGGCGGTTACCCACCGCTTTGTCTTGTTCGGGCCGAAGACTGCCTCCCACGAGGGCGGCACCGGTATCGTCTTGAAATCTCTGCCCATGCGTGAAGCGATGAGCGATCCGAAAAGGACCCCGAACACAAACATCCACTGCCAGTCGATCTTTACTTTGGTCTTGATGAAATAGTCCATTGCCTGTACCCGTTCAGGCACGAAGACCTGCTCAATCAGACCTGCCGATCGGACAAATGTAGTGGAAGCACCAAAGTATTTACCTGTCGCCAGCACGGATAAAACCAGGAGCAGACCGGCAAGGGCACCGGCCACGTACGGAGACCAGCTCTTTCGAGTAAAAACATTCATCCCGCTATACCTCCTGTACTGATTTTTTATGAAACACCCCTCTACACGGCATGAAGACTTTACAAATCCTGCCGGACTTCTCTTGGCTGAGGCACACCAGCGGTATATAAATGTCAAGATCGCCGAAGCTCTGAGATTGCCCGGATGCACTAGTAATTATATCGTGCCTGTTGCTCAAAAGACTCTTCTGCCTGTAGAATCATAGCGTGAGACCATTTCATTACTTACCTCCGGTCGTGAAATGATCTATTCATAAATAAATAAGGTCGAGAATGCCTGTTACAAAAACATGAACCTGATTTAAAGGTGGCGGATGCCGGGAGAAATTTACAAATATCGGAAATCGCGCAAGGCAATCAATTGGGCAAGGCGGGTTTGCAGTGTAAAAAACACCCGACGGATCCGGATACCACAAAAAATCAAAAAGGCATGCTGTCCATATTCCGGATCTTCAACGTTGTTGTGGATGAACCTGAAGGGTCAGTTCGCAACAATCAACAACTTATGATTAATTCTTTTGAATGTTGCGGTCTGAGTTATATTTTACCCGAAATCCGAAATGTTAATTCGTCATGTTCCCCCAAATCTTGCCGTGCCTTAGGGCACAGATAAATGGACTTGTTCGCAGAGTCTTTCTGGCGTATATAATTATCGAATGAAGAACAAAGAAATAGCCATTAAAACCATTCAGGAACTTCCCGATTCTGCGACCTGGGCTGACATTGAAGAGAGAATTCATTTTCTCGCAGCCATTGACAAGGGGTTAGAAGATATCAAGTCCGGCAGAGTCATTCCCCATGAGGAAGTGAAGGAAAGTCTGAAAGAATGGCTTTCCAGATAATATGGTCTGAAGCAGCGTATGAGGATTTGAGAGACATCGTCCGATATATTTCTGCCGATGGTCCTGAAGCAGCAGCAAACCTTGCTCATCGTATAATCCTTCGAATAGAAAATGCCAGTGAATATCCTTTTTCAAACAGATCTGTGCCGGAAAAGGGCGAAAAGAATATCCGGGAAGCTATTTTAAAACCTTATCGGCTGATCTATTCTGTAGATGATTTGAACAATTCAATACATGTCTTAAGGATATGGCATGCATCTCGTGGAATACCGGATATTGAATAAATCATGCTACGCATCACATTCCACTTATTATTTGAAATGTGAATACGTCTCCGATTACAGAATAGTGATTCCGGGACACAATCTATGTTTATCGGATTTTCCTGTTGAAAAAAGAGAAGAGACCCCCTGGGCGGGGGCCTGGGTTGGGGAGAGTGATGCGGAAGTCTTTTTGAAACTGAGGCCACTATAGAGAACTTATGTTAAGAGAATATTAATTCCTGACCAAATCTCTGTGAAGATTCATACATGGCTTTTTTTCTGCCGGATGCCGGGAGAAATTTCCGAATATCGAAAACCGCGCAAGACAATCAATTGGGCAGGACGGGTTTGCAATGCAAAAAAACACCCGACGGATCCGGATACCACAAAAAATCAAAAGGCATGCTGTACATATTCCGGATCTTCAACGTTGTTGTGGATTCCAATCAGTCATTTTCGTATCATTTACTGACCAATCTTTATCCGCGATTATTCGGGTAGAATTGTTTTGATGATTAAACAGAATCTATTGCATTGCATTCTTTTCAATTTTATTAAACATTCGGCTCAGCAGCAAATCTTAACCCAAAATTAACTATCGCTTCATATCAGCTTAACAATGATTTTATAAAGGACGAGTTCAATAAACCTGCGTGCCTGGTTCGACTATTGAGCGCCAGGCGAACAGGTATACAGCAGTTGCTATGAAAAACACAAAAACGATTGCCTTAGTGGATGATGAGCCTGATATCTTGAAGCTGGTCTCACTGCATCTTGAAAGGGAGTCATATTGCGTCAAGAGTTTTGAGACAGTCACAGCTTTTTTTGCCTTTATCTCAAAAAAACTTCCCGATCTTATTGTACTTGATCTGTTGTTACCCGATGAAGACGGCCTGGATGTCTGCAAGCAGCTTAAAAGAAGCATGAAATATTCATCGATTCCGATCATCATGTTGACGGCAAAATCACGGGAAACCGATAAAATCATCGGCCTTGAGCTTGGTGCCGACGACTATGTCACCAAACCCTTTTCTCCCAGAGAACTCATGGCCAGAGTGAAAGCAGTCCTGAGGAGAACCGAGAAGAGTCACCCCAGCGTCATCACCATTGGGGATGTGCTTTCCATCGATAAAGAACAATTCCAGGTTATTATAAATAACAGACCGGTTGAACTGACGCCTGTCGAATTCAAAATTCTTGAATTTCTCTCAATGAATCCGGGCAAGCTTTTCAGCAGGGGAAAAATTCTGGACTACCTCTGGGGGAATGAAAAGGCAGTTCAGGATCGCACAGTGGACGTGCATATCAAAAATATCCGCCAGAAACTCGGTGATGCAAACTACATAATAAAAAATGTGCGCGGATTCGGCTATAAGTTGGAAATATAGCTTTATTTCAATTAATTCCTTTCTCATCGTTGTTTATTCATCATACGGAAAATATTGATCAGAATCGGTTGATCAGCTTTTTTTTCAGCTTAACCCAAAAATAACCAATTTTTCATTCCTTATTAACACAAAGCCCTTAGGGATAAAAAAAATCTATAGAGGAGGATAATTGGTTATGAGCAACAAGTTAAAGGATTCAGGGATGAAAAAATTTATGGTACTTCTTTTGGCAGTCGGGCTCTTATTATTCTTTGCAACACCGGTGATGGCAAACGTGGAGAACATCTTCGGCGGCTACATGCGTGTCAGAGCGTACAATAATACGAACTTCACCGGTGAAGATGATACCGAAGCAAAGGACAGGCAGTTAGTTGATACCAGGACCAGGCTTTACTACACCGCAAAGTTCAACGACAACTTTAAGTTCGTCAACAAGTTTGAGATCGACAATACATGGGGCGATACTGATGGCGGCGACATCGGTGCTGATGAAGTAAACATTGAGGTGAAAAACTCCTATGCGGACTTCACCCTGGGTAGCATAAATTCCAAAATTGGTATGCAGGGCACGGCCCTGTCCCGCGGCTTCCTGTTTGACGACGATTTTTCAGGCGCCATAGTCACCTACCAGACCGGTGACATATCATTCCCGGTTTTCTGGATGAAGGCATTCGAAGGCTATAAAATAACAGGCGATGATACTGATAAGAACGACTTCGACGTGGATTATTACGGCATCAACCCCACCTTCAAGGCTGGCGGTGCAACCATCAAGCCGCTGTTGATGTGGATCACCTCAAAAGATGTCAGCGAGTTTGATGATGACTACGCTAACCTTGAGAAATGCGGCCTGTACTATCTTGGTGTAGATGTCGATGTAGATCTGGATGGTGCATCACTGTGGTTCACCGCTATCTATGAAACCGGTTCTATTGAAAGTGCTGAGTTGGTGGGAGAGGAAGAGATTGTGGAAGACATTGACGCTGATGTGTCAGCATATCTTGTTGCCGTGGGCGCCAGCGCCTATATTGACGCCATTAATATCCATGGCCAAGCCTTCTATGCCACCGGCGACGACAATAATGAAGATGATGATGTAGAGGCTTTCTTCGTTCCTGACGGTCAGAGCTACTACTGGGCAGAGATCATGGGTTTAGGCATCTTTGATGCTAATGCATCTAATAATTCATGTGCCGATGGTATTTCCAACATCATGGCCCTTAACATCGGCGCCACCATGAAACCCATGAACAAGCTAAGCATGACCGCAGACATCTGGTATGCCACCCTGGCAGAGGATGCTGCGAACGATGAAGATATGCTCGGCATTGAGGTCGACCTTGTGGCCACCTATACGCTCATGGATAATCTAAAACTGGACGTAGTGGGTGCATACCTCTTTGCCGGCGATGCCACCTACAATGATGACGTATCTGAAGAGAACGAAGAAGATCCCTATGAGTTCGGCGCCCGTCTCTCTTTCAAATTCTAGGCAGCATCTCGTATCGTGATACTCAAAGGGCGGGGCATATATCCCGCCTTTTTTTTGTTCAGATTTACTAGCCATTTTCCAGTATATTGTTCCAGTGATAATTTTCTAAAAGTTTTTCTGTATCGATTTTGCATCTGATTGAAATATAGCTTTATTTCAATTAATCCATTTCTCATCGTTGTTTATTCATCATATGGAAAATATTGATCAGGATCGGTTGATCAGTGCTTTGCGACTTAACCCAAAATTAACCAATTATTTATTCTTTGTTAACACAAAGCAATTAAGGATTAAGAAAAACCTTAATGGAGGATTTCAATGAAACAAAAGGCAGGCTCTCTGAAAAATGTATGGTTTGTATTCACCATTTTCCTGTTTAGCATGGTACTCAGTGGTTCTCTCTTTGCTGCAAGCACGGACATAACCATAAAGGGATCAACCACGGTTCTGCCGATCGCACAGGTGGCAGCAGAAGAATTTATGGAAGCGAATCCTGACATCAATATCTCCGTACAGGGTGGCGGATCAGGTGTCGGAATAGCCTCATTGGTCGATGGCACAACCGATATCGCCGATGCATCCCGTAAAATTAAAAGCAAGGAAATCGACAAGGCCAAAGCCGCAGGGATCAACCCCTATCAAAACATCATAGCTATGGATGGTATCGCTGTTGTTGTACACCCGTCAAACCCCATCAAGGAGATGACCAAGGATCAGATCAAGACCATTTATACCGGCAAAATTTCCGACTGGTCGGATCTGGGAGTCAAAGGCGGAAAAATCATCGTGGTCTCGAGAGACAGCTCCAGCGGAACATTTGAGACATTCGAAAGCCTGGCTCTGGACAAAGAAAAGGTCCGGGCCGATGCCCTGACAACCGCTTCAAATCAGGCTGTTGTACAAACCGTTGCCCAGACCCCGGGTGCAATCGGATACGCGGGGATCGGATATCTTTCCGGCAAGGTCAAGGATGTAAGCATCGATGGAGTAAAATGCACAAAGCAAAATATCGTGAAAGGCAGATACTCGCTTTCACGCCCTCTGTTCATGTATACCAACGGGGCTCCTGTGGGAAATGTAAAAAAGCTTTTAGATTTTATCTTCAGTGAGCGGGGACAGAAAATCGTCGAAGAAGAAGGCTTCGTGGCAGTTAAATAAAAATTTTTGTAGTATCAAATGAAAAAAAGGCCGTGTCGGTAAATCGATACGGCCTTTTTTTACAAGTCTGCTCTAACACAATTAATCAGTATTGAAACTGGCAAGGGGATATCATGTTTTTGATATAAATGTTTGTGGTTCAAACCTGCATCATCGGCGACAGGATTTAACACCATGTCTTTTTAACTAAAATTTAACCAAACATTCATTACATATTCACTTTTTGCTGCAATATACTCAAAAAACAACAGGGGTGAATCATATGTCAAAAATCGATTTGCACGTTCACTCGCAATACTCTGAACGGCCTTCCGAGTGGTTTTTGCAGCGACTCGGCGCACAGGAATCCTACACAGATCCGGAATGGATATATACCACGGCCCGTCAGCGGGGTATGGACTTTATCACGATCACCGATCACAACAGGATCGACGGTGCCTTGTTGCTCAAGCAAAATCACCCTGACGAAGTTATCGTGGGAGTGGAAACAACCACCTATTTCCCGGAAGACAATTGTAAGATCCATATCCTGCTCTACGGCATCGATGAAAAGCAGTTTCAGAGAGTTGAAGAAATAAGAGACAGCATCTACACTTTGAGAGAGTATATACGCGCTGAAAACATCGCCTATTCCGTGGCGCATGCCACCTATTCGATCAATAAAAAGCTAAATAGCGAACATCTTGAAAAGCTTATTGTTCTTTTCGATGTATTCGAGGGAATAAACGGTTCCAGGAGTTTCTTTTTCAATTCCGGCTGGATGGAAATCCTCCAAAGCCTCACCCCGTCACACATTGAAAAACTTACCAGAAAATATGAGATCGAACCGATCAGCGCCGATCCCTGGAACAAAGCTTTTACCGCAGGATCCGATGATCATGCCGGATTGTTTATCGGCACGACATACAGCATTGCCGAGGCAAAAACCACCCAGGATATAATCGATTGTATTTGTGAAAAAAATGTTAATGCGCGTGGCAGACACAATGATTACAAATCTCTGGCATTGGCCATCTATAAAATCGCCGTAGATTTTGCAAAAAATAAAAATGGCGGAAAACAGCAATCCCGGTTCTACTCAATCTCGGAAAGTATCCTTCAGCCCCAGGACTATGATGGCAGAAATGACCTGATTGTAGCTGCAGTCAAATCTTTTTCCAAAAACAAACCCAACAGAATCGGGGAATTACTCATTGAAACCGTCGATGCTGTCAAAGAAATCCGGTCGACGCAAATTGTCGAGCGCTTAGAGGTCATCTTCGATAAAATTTCCGATATTACGGATGAATTCTTAAAGGCCTTTATCGAGTCCATCTCCATGGGCATCCAAACGGGTGATGTGAGCAGAATTCTGATGAACGTATCATCCTCTCTGCCGGGACTCTTTTTGTCACTGCCCTTTTTATCCTCTCTGGAGCATATGAACACCAACAAAAACATCATCCATGACATCAGAAGATCGCTCTCAATTAAGCCATCGCAAGACGAAAAGAAAATCCTGTGGTTTACCGACACCATAAACGACATGAACGGGGTCGCCGAAACATTGAAGGAACTGAGCTGGCTTTCGTACCGCAACGGGAAAATCATTTCCCTGGTAACATCCATGCCGGAAAAAACGTCGTCCACGATGCTTCCGCCCAACACTGTGTATGTCCCGACATTCCATTCGTACACGCTGCCCATGTATGAAAACCTGAGAATCCACTTTCCCTCGATTCTGAAATCGATCGAGTTGATCTCCAGGGAAGAACCGACCGAGATATACGTTTCCACCCCGGGACCGGTGGGATTGCTCGGCCTTCTCGTGGCCAAGATCCTCAAACTGAAATGTACCGGCATCTATCACACGGATTTTACCATGCAGATAGAAAGGCTTGCGAACGACAGCACGCTTACCAATCTCATCGAGCACTCGACAAAATGGTTTTACTCCATGATGGATGTCATTAGAGTCCCCACTCAGGAATATGCCGATCTTTTGAAGCAACGGGGCTTTGAAGAGTCTAAACTGAAATTTTTCCGCAAGAGAATCGATCCTGAGATATTTTCCTATGATCAAAAGGCACGACAATCCATCCAGAATACTTATGGCATAAAAGAAGGTTTTACCCTTTTGTATGCCGGCAGAATATCCAAAGACAAAAACCTCGATATGCTCTGCAGTATTTATGATACGCTTACTCACGAGATTGAAAATATCAACCTCATAATCGCAGGTGATGGTCCCTACCTGAACGAATTACAGAATAAAATGAAAGATTCCAGCCGTGTTTACTTCACCGGCCCACTGCCCCGTTTTGAATTACCGGCCCTCTATTCGGCAGCCGATGTGTTTGTTTTCCCCAGCACAACCGATACGTTCGGCATGGTAGTTATGGAGGCCCAGGCCTGCGAACTGCCGGCACTCGTAACCGATGTGGGCGGACCTCAGGGAATTATCATTCACGAGGAGACAGGCTTTATCGTAAAACATGATGATGCTGCCGCATGGACAGAACAATTACAGTTACTGTATGAATTGAAAACCAGGAAACCAGCCGCATACAACACCATGAGGATGCTCGCAAGAAACCAGATCGTCTGCAGATTCAGTGCTGAAGGTTTCCTGGACCAGATTACCGGCGAAATCAGTTAAAAATCTCGATTTCGCAATACCTCTTACTCTTTAAACGGCCCGATGTTGCATCGCCCCGTTTTGTGTAATAACAATACATCTCTCAACAGTGCGACTTCGATATGGTTATCTTCACTTTATTATCTTTATCGACAAAGCAATATTTGTCTGATTGCATTTAACTGTAATCGTGCTGCTAAAAATTTCAAACGAAGCACCTTTCTCCCAGTTATCTCCCGTGAAAATAAAAAGCGCCCGGAATGCATGACAAAAACGTTTCATCTACCGGCTGCAAAGGCAATTCATCTGTCGGCATCAACACCTTGACAATTGATTTGCCGAGCATTTAGAATAAACCACTTAAGAATAAAATGAAGTGATTTATTGAGGAAGCTTCAGCCTCTTGATGTTTGTCCCCAAAAAGGAGGGAACTTATGGCTGTATTGGCTCGTGATAATGTGGAGTTTCTCAGGAACATGTTTCGCCAGCAAATTGACTGTTCCTGGGAGAAGAGCATCACCAGCGGCATCAATCAGGAGATCAAAAGAGCCCCGGTAATGTTCAGCAAAAGCTATATCCAAAAGCGTCCCAGACAGGTGCGGCGACTTCTTGATGTGGCCGTGCCCGTCATGGAAAAATTCAATCTATTTTTTGACCTCTCGCGCTATGTGATGGCTCTTGCCGATAAGGACGCCGTCATCATTGCCGCTACGGGAAACGATAAATGGAAGGGGATCGGCCTGCGATGCGGGTTCAACATAGGCACCAGCTGTAATGAAAAATATATCGGAACCAATGCGATCGGGACCTGCTGCGCCACCGGCGAGCCGGTTTGTGTCATCGGGGAACAAAATTATGTAAAGCAATGGCAGGATTCCGCCAATGCAGCCTCCGTGATACGGGATCCCTTCACTGGCGAAATCATCGGTGTCGTGTGCCTGACGTGTTTCCTGAAAGACTTTCACATTTTTGCATTGGGAATCGTGCAGGCTATCGCTGATGTAATCGAAGAAAAACTGAGCCATAGCACGGTGTCGTCGCGAGAAAAAGATCGCCTTTTCGGCACATCGATACCGTCCTCATCCCGTTTTGGCAATATAATTCCTGTAAAAACACACAGCATCGATAATACTGATCCGACAGAAGGCATACAGGCCCGGCATGATTTTATATTCGGGTCACCCGGCATCGGCGCTCTTCTTATCAAGGCAAAAAAAGCGGCCCAGTATGATTCGACCAAGCTCATCCTGGGAGAAAGCGGTGTCGGCAAGGAGGTTTTGGCACGCTTTATTCATAAACACGGCCCGCGAAAACTCAAACCATTTGCAGCAATCAACTGCGCGGCCATACCGCCCCATCTTCTGGCGAGCGAAATCTTCGGGTACACAACCGGCGCCTTTACCGGTGCGAAACGTGGGGGCAGTCCGGGCCGGTTTGAACAGGCAGCCGGCGGGACCATTTTCCTTGATGAAATCAGCGAAATGAGTATGGACCTTCAGGCCTATCTGTTGCGTGTTATTGAGGACAAGACCGTTACTCCTCTGGGCGGCGGCAGAGCACAACGCATTGACGTTCAAATTATTGCTTCATCGAACCGGGATCTGACCCAAATGATAGAAGAAAAGCTCTTCAGAAGCGACCTGTATCACCGTCTGAACGTGATATCCTTTCACATTCCCTCTTTGAGAGATCGCCGAGAGGATATCCCCCGGCTGGTGAAACACTTCCTCGAAAAAATATCCGCCAAGCATGGAGGGGTAAAAAAGGAAATATCAACCCGGGCCATGGAGGCCCTTCTCGACTATCACTGGCCCGGCAATGTGCGCGAACTTGAAAATGCCATCGAGATGGCCTGCATCCTTTCCGAGTCAAAGGTGATCGATTTGGCGGACCTCAGGGAAGAGATAGCAAACAGCCGTCACGGGCGAAATGATCCCCACCGGGAATCATTTCGTATCCAGTGTGTGATCAGAAAACACCGGGGAAACCTGTCCCGTGCGGCTCGCTCGCTGGGAATGGCCCGCTCCACCCTGTACCGGAAAATGGCACTCTACAATATTTCACGCGAGTCGATATAATCCGGGGTAAGCAAACCGGTTCCTTTTGTTTCAATTCCGGGCTGATTCCTCCAAGGCCCGCTTATACCCCGAGTACTCGGGATTATCGATTGACAGCTGTCCCATTGTGGTCTCAAAAAGATGACGGAAGAGCTCATCGCTGCCATAATCCATGCTTTTATCCCGCAGACGACGGCACAAATCGTCATTCAATTCCACAATGGTCCCGTCGGTGCCGAGCAGTGTGCGCAGTCGTTCGTGCTCCCCTGGGGCTAGCTGCGGGCTCAGTTGGAGTTCCCTGCGCACCAACGCCAGGACATTAATCGCAACACGCGTGTGAAAGGCCCTGTGCGCATCCACAACGTCTATAATCTTTTTTTCGAGAAACTCCTGGGTAGCTTCTAATAGTTCGTCGATTGTCGGTCGGGTCGATTCCATGTCATATCCTCTTTTTTAAGCAACTGCAACAGATCGATCTGGGTTTCCGAAGCGCGCCGGCCGATGGCGGCCAGTTCGACGGAGCGCTTCATTCCCATGAGATGGGTAAACGCCTGCACGATACAGATGATACCCCATTTCAGCGTTCCGTATACTTCCCAGAAATGAACCGACGCAGGATTGACAGAGATGCCCCCTGCCTCTTCATACCCGGCAAAGAGATCCTCCCGGCTGCCAAAGCCGCCGACAGGATTGTCTATATGGCCGAAACGCCATGAATTCACGCATATCCAGCCAAGATCTTCCATGGGGTCGCCGAGATGGGCGAGTTCCCAGTCAAGAACGGCTCGGATACCATCGGGGCCGACAATGAAGTTTCCGTTTCTGAAATCACCGTGAACCAGGCTCAGTCCGGTTTGTTCCGGAAAATTGTCCTGAAGCCAGCGCAGGGTATATTCGAAAACGGGATTTTTTTCACCAAAGATATCAATAAAAGTATACAGCTGCTTTACTGCCTTATCCACCGACTGTTCCTTGAGGGACGGTAAAAGACCGGTATCGACGGCATGTATCCCGGCCAGAATCCTGCCGCATTGCCGGGCCATGCCAGATCGTGCCCCGGCATATTCGTCTTCGCGCAGTATTTTACGCGCGATCGTCTCTCCCTCTATCCGCTGCATGGCATACCCGGGACCAATTGCATCATCATCATCAAGAACGAAACAAATGGGAGGAACACAAACGCCACAATTTTGAACTGCCTTGAGAACTTTTGCTTCCGTGGTCCGGTCGAGACGGTGCGGGTCTTTCTTTCCTCCCGGCGGTGAGAGCCTGAGTATGAGTTCATGCCGGGTATCCCCACAGACGGCATCGAAATGCCATGTCTCGGCTGATGCGCCGCCGGAGAGCAGTCGCAGATCTTCGAGCACAGCTGTTTCTCCCAGATGTCGCGATGCCGCCCGGGTAAGGGTCCGGGCAAATTCTTCCTGGCTCATGTCATTCCCATGCCTTTCCCGCTGGTTCGCCGTTTATGATCTGATCGAGATATTCCGACATGCCGTATCCGACCATTTCCTGATACCGGTATTCCATCATTGCCTCGGTAATACGCGTCTCTTGCATTTCGTCTGTTTTGTTCTTTCTGCGGTTGCGAAGTGGAATGAGGGATAGCATTCTGCCGTCGATTTCGTATTCTTTTTCTTCGGTGCTGGCATTCACCTTCAGGGATTTCTGATAGTAATTGCTGTCCCACTGTGTTTGCAGCTTTACGTCCTTAAAAGGAATATACCGGCCGTTTTCAAGCACGATCCCCATCATCTGGTGATTTCCGTCTTTCTTTCCCATGATCATGAACATGAATCCGAGATCGGGGCCGAAATTCATCGGCAGCCACCGGTACCAGTGGATATTCTGCCAATACCGCGGCCCCCAGGAGTGATCCCTGAGGCCAAAACCGTCTATTTCCCATTCCGTCTCCGCCACACGAATGGTGCCGGTAGCACTCAGGTGCTGTTCATAATGGGCTCTTGCAAACGCTTCTTCCGGCCTCTCCGTAAAGGTGGTTCCATCCTTGTTAACCATCTCACCGCCAAACATCGGTCCGATCCCCTGGTAATCCAGTGCTACCGAACAGTCCACGATGGGGTTATTCGTAAACGCCTTGGCAGGGTTCGCCATGTCGTTCGGGTCTTTCATAAGGCACACCTGGCCGCTGTAGGTTACCCGTAAACGCTTGAATGGTTCAAGTATCTCGAATTTCAACCCTGCTGCGTCAAGGGCATCGTTCGATGAAATATCGGGGCGGCTAAAGATGAACCCGACCCTCCCATCGGGAAGGTATATGCAGCAGGACACTTCGGCGTTACCCTCGTTAGGACGGTTTCCTACACGAAACCATGCTCCCATTACCTGCTTGAAGTCAAAAATATTGATGTACATGCTCTCGTTGAAATTCTTCGCATCATCAACAACGTGATTGTATTCGTCTTCCGGTGACAGTCTGAATGACATGGTGTCAAGCATATTCTTCATGCGATAATCTCCTCCCTTCTCTCATTTCATGGTGTACAACTGAGGTCTCCCGCTGTTACGGCATCCGGAATGAGACTTCAGAAGTTTTGGTTTATACCAATTTCAAATTCATCGTGCGTTACTCTGTCGCTGCTTTTTTTATATACTCATCCCGTAACATGAACCGCATAACCTTGCCAAGTTCGAAGCGCCTGGGAAGCTGGTCAATATACCAGATCGCCGATGGGGCCTTATAACTTGCAAGCTGTTCCTTGCAGAAACCAATGAGTTCTTCCTGGGTAACTGTTTCTGCCGTTTCCCCCGGGACCAGGACAACGGCTGCCACCACACGTGAACCCCAGGCCGGATCGGGGACACCGAAGACGGCCGATTCCGCTATTTTCGGGTGCTGATTGATCCTGCGCTCCACTTCGACGGGGAATATGTTTTCTCCGCCCCGGTTAATCATATCCTTGGCCCGGTCGGCGAAAAATACATATCCATCCTCATCCATCCAGCCAGCATCACCGGTATGAAACCAGCCGTTTTCGTCGAAGGCATTTGCCGTTGCTTCAGCATTACGCCAGTAGCCGATGGTCACTTTTTGGCCTCGTGAAACTATTTCTCCCACCTCGCCGGAAGGTAATTCTTTGCCGAAAGGATCTAAAATGGTACTTTCGATTCCATAACGGAAGGGACGGCCTATGCTCTTCAAACGGGCGATTT
>Ga0272441_10004304_pt1 | contig 26018 bp, 20 predicted proteins | sample SSMProp6N_FD_193582 | JGI IMG/M metagenome (GOLD analysis project Ga0272441, IMG submission 193582) | Marine sediment archaeal communities from Little Sippewissett salt marsh, Falmouth, MA, United States - SSM-Prop-6N | ecosystem: Environmental > Aquatic > Marine > Wetlands > Sediment ...
CCATCGTCGTGGGGCCGCGGACGGGCCGGACGGCGTCGGCCGCCGTGGCGCGGGACCGCACGTGCGGGGGCGGGGCCTCGCCCTCGACCATCGCGTAGAGGCACGCCGGGCCGTCGCCCTCGACGTACCCCTCGAAGACGGTGTCCACGCCGTGACGGGCGGCGTCGTCGGGATGGTGGACGTACTGCCACGCCCCGGCCCCGCCGGCGACGATGCGGAAGCCGTGCCGCTGGCGGGCCTCGGCCAGACGCCGCATCAGCCGGTCCGTCCACAGCCGCGTGTACAGCGTGCCGGGCGAGAACGCGCGGGTCGTCGTGTTGCTCATGCCGTGGCCGAGCGGGTCGCTCGAGGAGACGCCCACGACCTTCGTCCACGGCCCGAGGAGGCGATCGAGGGCCTCGGGTGTGGTGACGACCACGTCCTCCGGGCCGAGGGGCGTGGCGTCGAGGAGGGCGGCCTCGACGCGCCGGACGCCGAGCGGTGCGGTGCGGGCCCGGCCGGCGGCGTCGGCCCGGGCGGGCGGGGCCAGCAAACGCCGCATCAGCCACCCCGGAACCTGGGTGGTCTGGGCGGTGGCGAAGATGCCCTCGAAGAGCACCCGGTACCGGGCGCTCAGGGTGGGATCGGCCACCAGGACGACGGCGGGCTGAAGCGGCGGGCTCATGCGGGGGCGGTGTCCTCGGATCCGGTCTCGCCGCTCCGGCAAGCGGCGGCCTTGGCCTGGGCGGCGGCGCGGGCGTCGGCGGCACGCCGGCGGAGGGCCTCGTACACGTCGCCGTGGCCGAGGCGGTCCAGGTCCGTCTGCATGCCCTTCTCGGCGTCGTCCCCGAGGACGCCGTCGGCGCCCGCGATGGGGCCGCCGTCGGGAAACTTCGGGAAGATGATCGCCGACTTCGGGCACACCCGCCCGCACGCCGGGCAGTTCAGTTTGCACTTGGCGGGATGGGCCACGCGGACCCGGCCGCCGCCGGTCACCTCGAACGTGCCGAAGATGCAGAACTCGGCGCATTGGCCGCACGAGACGCACCGGTCGTAATCGATGACGGGGTACCAGGCGATCCAGTCGTCGGGCGCCTTGGGGGGGAAGGGGGAATCCCCCTCACCTTGCCCTCTCCCGCCGGGGGAGAGGGTGTTGGCGCCGTCGCTCACACCCAGGCGCGCGAGAATCGTCTCCGGCGCCTCCGTCCGCATGTTGTGGACGGTGGCGGAACCCGGCAGCGGCGCGCCGGCGACGTCGAAAAGCCAGCGGACCGCCCGCTCGTGGCAGGCCACGACGTGCAGGGGACCGTCGCCGGCGGCGAGGTCGGCCAGATGCGGGTCGCCGGCGGCGGCCAGTTCGCACAGGTCGGCGACTTCCTCGACGCGTCCCTCCGCGCCGGCCAAGGCCGCGCGGACGGCCCGCTTCGTCGCCTCCGGCACGATGTCGGCGTAGGCGCAGTGGCAGTAGAGGATCGTCATCATCACTTCTTTCCGACGCCGAGACAGGCAAGCCGGCCGCTGTGGCTTCGGCAGTAGATGCGGCCGCCGGCGAGGACCGGGTGCGTCCAGCAGGTGTCCTTCCTGGTGAAGAGGTTCTTGCGGCCGAGGAGGGTGCAGGCTTCCGGCGAGGCCTTCACCAGGGCGCAGTCGCCGGAGGCGACCATGCACACGAGGACGCCGTCGGCGAGCATCAGGCCGCCCGCCTTCAGCGTCGGCTCGGACCAGCGTTTCTCGCCGGTCTCGTAGTCGATGCACGTCAGGGCGCCGGCGTTCACCTGGCCGTCGAACCCGTAGAGGTGGCCTTTCCACAGGACGCAGTTATTGGCATGGTTGCGCATGTTGCGATTCCGCCAGACCTGTTCCAGGCCGTCGCCGGTGAACTTGAACACGGCCGCCCCCGTGTTGTACCCGGAGGAATAGAACAGCGTATCGCCCTGGATGATGGGGGTGACGGCGTTGACGTCCCACTCGGTCTTCCACCGCGCGCGGGCGAGGACCGTGCCCTCGGCGGCGTCCACGACGATGGGACCGTTTTTGTTGAACGAGGCCAGCCGCGTCTTGCCGCCGTGCTCGAAAGCCATCGGTGAGGCGTAGCCGGCTTCGTCGGACCCGGCTGTCCAGAGGATCTTGCCGGTCGTCTTCTCGAGCGCCGCGACGGGACCGACGTCCACGATGAGGCGGTCGCCCAGGACGAGCGGCGAGCAGGCGAAGCCCCAGCGCGGAGGCTTCGCGCGCAGGCGTTTCGACACCTCGACGAGCCACGTCACCTTCCCCGTCGCGGCGTCGAGACAGAACAAGTGCCCGCGGTTGCTGAGGGTGTAGACGCGGTCCCCGTCCACGGTGGGTGTGCAGCGCGGACCCGCATAGTCGTGCGGCTTGCAGGGATACCGGTGTCGCCACACGGGCTTGCCGTCGTCGGCCGAGAGGCACCAGACGGTGTCCACGCCGCCGTCGTTGCCCATCGTGTAGACGCGGTCGCCGACGACGGAGACGGTGGAGAAGCCTTTGCCCACCTGGACTTCCCACAGGGTTTCCGGTGGTGCGCCGGACCAGTCCTTTCGCCAGGCGGTCTCGTCGGAGATGCCGGTGCGGTCCGGGCCTCGCCAGACGGGCCAGTCGCCCGCGGCCGCGGAGGCGCAAAGGGTAAGCCCGGCCGCCAGGGCCAGGAGGACGGCGAGGCCGACACGGTGCCACGGGCGGCGGGTCTCCGCACCCGCCGCCCCGAAGGGCACGTGTCGCGCCTCGCGCGCGGTGGGTGCGGAAACCCATTGCGCGACGCGGGTCGGGTGTTCGATTCGGGTGGCGTGCATGGGGATTCCTCGGATTAGATCGATTCCAAGTGACCCGCCGGGCGGGCCGGGGCCGACGTATCGTACGCGCACGGGGCGGTGCGTGTCAATCGCGCGGCGGGGCATGCAATTGAATCGCATCGGCCGAGCGGCTATAACGGACTCGGGCGGGGCGGGGGTGCTCCGCCGGAATGGGACCACGGAGACCCGCATGTATCGGCCCACACGCGACGAGTTCCTCGACCTCGCCGGCCGAGGCAACACGGTCCCGGTGTATCGGACCCTGCTCTCGGACCACCTGACGCCGGTGCTGGCGTTCCGGAAACTGCTGGCCGAGGGCGAACAGGGATTCCTCCTCGAGAGCATCGTCGGGATGGAGCGGGTGGCGCGGTACACGTTCCTGGGCGTCCGTCCGCGGATGGTCGTCCGGGCGCGCGGCAACGAGGTGGAGATCGAGCGCGGCCCAGGGGAGGTGGAAACGGTCGCGTGCGACGACCCGCTCGCCAAACTCCAGGACCTGCTCGACGCCCGCCGGCCGGTCCATCACGGTTCCCTGCCGCGCTTCACCGGCGGGGCCGTCGGTTACGTCGGCTACGACGTCATCCGCCATTACGAGCCGCTGCCCGACTGCCCCCAGGACGACCGCGGCCTGCCGGACATGGTCTTCGGCTTCTACGACACGATGGTGATCTTCGACCACGTCGATAAGACCGTCCGGGTGGTGGCGAACGCGTTCGTGGACGAGCAGGCGGACGCCTCGGCCGCCTACGACGACGCGCGGGCCCGCATCGACGCCGTCTGCGAACGGCTGCGCCGGCCGGCGCCGCTCCGCGTCGAGGACATGGTCCGACGCGAGGACGTCGATCTGCCGTACGAGTCGAACACCCGGCGCGCCGACTTCGAACGGGCCGTCGAGGCCTGCAAGGAGTACATCCGGGCGGGCGACATCTTCCAGGTGGTCCTGTCGCAGCGGCTCCGCGTGGGCTCCGGCGCCGACCCGATGGACATCTACCGGGCCCTGCGGGTCATCAACCCCTCGCCGTTCATGTTCTTCCTGAAGACGGGCGACGTGACGCTGCTGGGCTCGAGTCCGGAGATCATGGTCCGGGTGGAGAACGGCGAGATTACGAGCCGGCCGCTCGCCGGCACCCGGCCGCGCGGCGAGACCGATGAGGAGGACAAGCGGCTGGAGGAGGAACTCCTCGCCGATCCCAAGGAACGGGCCGAGCACGTCATGCTGGTGGACCTCGCGCGCAACGACGTGGGCCGCGTGGCCGAGTTCAACTCCGTCCGCACCAGCGATGTGATGACCGTCGAACGCTACAGCCACGTGATGCACATCGTCTCGAACGTGACGGGCCGGCTGCGGCCGGAGTACACCGCCCTGGACGCCCTGAAGGTCTCCGTGCCGGCGGGAACCGTCTCCGGGGCGCCGAAGGTGCGGGCGATGCAGATCATCGACGAACTGGAGCCGACGAAGCGAGGCCCGTACGCCGGGGCCGTCGGATACGTGGACTATGCAGGGAATATGGATACGTGCATCGCCCTCAGGACGATGGTCCTGGCGCGCGGGCACATCGACGTGCAGGCCGGGGCCGGCATCGTCGCCGACTCCGTCCCCGAGCGCGAGTACGAGGAAACCCTGAACAAGGCCCGGGCCCTGCTGCTGGCCGTCCAGATTGCCGAGCGCGGCTTCGGGCCGGGATAAACGATTTCGGATTGGGGATTTCGGATTTCGGATTGGTGGTTCGCACGTCAATCCAAAATCGGAAATCGCGGTTCCGAAATCCCTACCTCCAGCCTTCCGCCACCACGACCACCTGCACCGTCGCCACGGCGTTCATCAGGCCGTGCAGCAGGATCGGCAGGGCGACGGACTTCGTCCGCCAGCGGACGAGGCCCAGGAACAGGCCCGCGGTGAGAATCGTCGCCTTGCCGTACCAGTCGTACTGGAGATGAATCGCCGCCCAGACGAGCGAGGTGATGAGGATCGCCCCGATCACGCCCACCTTCGACGCTGCCAGCCCCTTGTACATGAACCCGCGGAAGAACACTTCCTCCACGACCGGGGCCGCCACGGCGACCCCCAGCACGAGAATCGGGAGAAACCCCGCCGTCCGATAGGCCGTCCGCATGAACTCGGCCACGATCGGCCGACCCAGCGACCAGGTTAGCAGGTCCTGCCCCAGGAGCAGCACCAGCAGGGCGCCCAACGCGACGAACGTCTGAGGGTACGTCGGCCACCGGAGCGCCAGGTACTCCCGCACCGGCATGCGGATCTTGGCCAGCACCGCCGTCAGGCCGACCAGGATCGGCACCTGGCCGATGGCCACGATCCCGAGCAGCAGACCGTTGGCCGCCAGGTCCTGGGCCGCCTGCTCCACGTCGCCGATGGCCCCCGTCGCGCCCAGGACGATCATGGCCATCAGGAAACAGGCCACGCCGCTGCCCAGGAGAACCGCCAGCCAGAGGGCGGTCCATCCGAGGGTGGCCCAGAATCCCCACGGCCGGGCGGGACGCCGGATACCGACAGGTGGCGGCAAGGCTGGGCTCGTGTTCGGCGGCACAGCCGTTTGCGGTGCGTCGGGCTCGATGGAGGACATAGGCGTCTCGAATCCTTCAGGCATCTTGTCCGTACAATAACACGTATCGCGCGGCGGGTGCCCCTCGGCTTCGCTCGGGACAGGCTCCGACCCGCCGCGCGCAGCCTCTCATGTGGAGGTGAAGGGTTACGCCTCCGCCAACTTGCGGGCGAGGGCCTCGGCCACGGGCGGCGGCACGAGGGCCGAGACGTCGCCCCCGAGCCGGGCCACCTCCCGCACCAGGCGGGACGCGATCGCCCCCGTCTCCGCCTCCGCTGCCAGGAACACCGTCTCGACGCCGGCGACGGTGCGGTTCGTGACGGCCATCTGGTACTCGCCCGCGAAGTCGCCGTGCGGACGGAGCCCGCGGAGCAGGAACGCCGCCCCCTGCGCGCGGGCCAGGTTCGCCGTCAGCCCGTCGTAGACAAGCACCGTGACGCCGTCGATCTCGGCGGCGCTGCGGCGGACGAGGTCGGCCCGCTCCTCGGCCGTGAAGAGGCACTGCTTGCCGGGCGGGTCCGCGTGCACCGCCACCACCAGCCCGCCGAACAACGCCGCCCCGCGGCGGATGATGTCCAGATGGCCGAGCGTTACCGGGTCGAACACGCCGGGGTAGATCACGGTGGGCGTTTCGGGCATGGGCGGCCTTTCGGGTGCGCGGCGCTGTGCGACGATTCTATAACCGCCGGCCGGGCGGAGCAACCGCAAAGCCGCTTGACACCGGACCGCGCCCCGGTCTATAGTCTCGGCGGTGCGACCATGAAACGAATGCTGCTCCTTGTGTTGACGGCGGCGGCGGCGGCGGGATGCCAGGAGGCCACCCGGTCCTGGCAGCGGCTGCCGATGCCGTCGCACGATCGCCAGCGAGTTTTCCAGGCGGCCCGGGAGGTCCTGTCCAAGCACTTCACCATCGCGGACGCCAACATCACGCGCGGCACGATCGAGACGGAGCCTGCCGTTTTCGAGCGCGGCGGCGGGGGCACCCTGGCCGACCTCCGCGGCGCGGGCGGCCGGTGGCGCCGGACGGCCTTCTTCCGCACGGAACGGTCCGGCCTGACGGTGGTCGCCAAGGTGGCGGTGCGGTTGGAGCGCGAGGCCACCGAGGCCGCCGTCGCCGTGGCGGCTCAGCATCGCACCGCTCCGGAGGAGGAACTGCCGACCGAGTCGGCCGGCGCCCCTGCGCTGGCCGAGCGGCCGAAGGAACTGGTCTGGATGGAGCTGGGCGAGGACAAGTCGCTGGCCCGGGAACTGCTGGGCGCCATCGCCCAGCGCGTCCGCGAGATGGAGCGCGACACGGCCGTCCCGACGGGCCAGTCACCCCGCGAGGCCGCCGAAGAGGTCCGCCGCCTCGGCGAGGAGCAGGGATTTTAGCGCGCCGCTTTTGCGGCGTTTCGGCCTCGGCGGCCATCGTCATTCCTTCGTCATTCGGAATTCGTCTTTCGTCATTGGCTCTCCTCATCCTGTGCCGAGGTATCGCATGAAGGCTTCCCCCGTGCCCTATCGCCTCCTGGCTTTCGATTACGACGAAACCCTTGCCACGGACGGGCAGATGCACCCGTCGGCCGCCCAGGCTCTGGCCGAGGCCCGCGACGCGGGCTGGCGGCTGGCCTTGGTCACCGGCCGCACCTTCGGCCGGGTAGTCGAGATTTGTCCGACCCTCCATCTGTTTGATCTCGTGGTGCCGGAGAATGGGTGCCTCCTGCACGTGCCCGCGGCCGGGACGGTGGAGACCCTGGCGGCCGGCCCGATCGACCGGCTCCGCGCGGGCCTCGACGCGGCTGCCATCCCGTTCTTCCCCGGCCGGGTGGTGACCATCACGAAGCGGCACCACGAGGCGGCGGTCCGGGCGCTCCTGGAGTCCGACGGACTCGCGTTCGACTGTTACCCGAACCGGCCGGCCGTCATGATCGTGCCGCGCGGCACGAGCAAGGCCACGGGCTTGGCGGCGGGGCTGGGACGGCTGGGCGTCGGGCCCCGCGAGGTCATCGCCGTCGGCGACGACGAAAACGACCTGGCCATGTTCGGCGCGGTCGGGCTCCGCATAGCCGTCGGCAACGCCATCGACGCCGTCAAGGCCGCCGCCGACGTGGTGCTCGATGCCCCGAACGGCGAAGGAGTGGCGGCATTTGTGCGGGAGCGGGTCCTCGCGGCGCCGGAGGCACTGCCCGAGGCCCGCGTCCCCGACCCCCGCTTGTAAGCGTGCTTTGGCTTGTGGCTTGAAGTCCGAGGCTTGCGGCTGCCCCGCCGCTTCTTTTCTTGACCCTTCCTGCCGGGGTGGGATACTATGCTCCCCGTGTCACACGGGGGAGCGACGAGCCCCGCATCGGCCGGTACGGCCGCGCGGCGGGGGAGATGCTTCTCCGTCCGAAGAGGAGATGTGCCCATGCGACACCGAGCAGCGCTTGCGATTCTGGCGGGATGGATGGTCCTGGCGGCGGGATGCGCCGTCGAACAGCCGGCCGAGGAGGGGACCCAGGCCAAGGAAGGGCCCCTGACCATCGCCGTCTGCCCCAAGGGCACGATGCACGTCTTCTGGAAGTCCATCCATGCCGGGGCCAAGCAGGCCGAGAAGGAACTCGACGATGTCAAGATCCTCTGGCAGGGGCCCGTCGTCGAGGACGACCGCGAGGCCCAGGTGAACCTCGTCGAAACGTTTATCCAGAAACGGGTGGACGGCATCGTGCTGGCGCCGCTGGACTCGAAGGCCCTCGTTTCGCCGGTGCGGCGGGCGAAGCAGGGGGGCATCCCCGTGGTCATCATCGACTCCGCCCTCGCCGACGAGGATGCCTACGTCAGTTTCGTCGCCACCGATAACTACAAGGGCGGAATGCTGGGGGCTCAGCGCCTCGCCGGGCTACTCGAGCCTGAGGGCGGCAAGGTCATTCTCATGCGGTACCAGGTCGGCAGTGCCTCGACCGAGAACCGCGAACGCGGATTCATGGACGAAATCAAGAAGCACGAAAAAATAGAGGTCATCTCCAGCGACCAGCACGCCGGCGCGACCGTCGAGACCGCCATGACCGCCGCCCAGGCCCTGCTGACGAAGTACGGCGAGGGGCAGGCGGACGGCATTTTCTGCCCGAACGAGTCGAGCGCCTACGGCATGCTGCGGGCCCTGGTCGAGTCCGGACGGGCCGGCAAGATCAAGTACGTCGGCTTCGACGCCTCCGACCGCCTCGTCGGGGCGCTCGAGAACGGGCACATCCACGGTCTGGTGGTCCAGAACCCCTTCCGGATGGGCCACGACGGCGTGGTCACCGTGGTCAAGCATCTGCGCGGCGAGGAGGTGCCGAAGCGCATCGACACGGGCGTCACGCTCGTCACGCCGGAGAACCTGAAGGACCCCGAGATCCAGAAACTCGTCAATCCACCGCTGGAGTAGGCGGATTGAGCGGTTTTCCTGGCAGTTTGTCATCCTGCGAAGCGAAGGATCTCGCCTTGCGGACATCGGAAAAGCAAAGCCCACGGCGAGATTCTTCGGGCCGCAAGCGGCCCTCAGAATGACATCTCAGTGGTGGGGCCGGGGCGGGATGGGTCTTCTCGGCGCGGTGGCCCGGTAGGGCCGCCGCGCGACACCTTGGAGGGATCTTGAGGTCATCAGCATCGGCAGGAATGCATGAGCCCACACGCTGACACGTCCGCCGCCTCGCCCGCGCCGGCCGAGGCCCCGTCCGGGGACCTCGCCCTGCGGATGGTCGGCATCTCGAAGGCGTTCGGCAAGACGCGCGCCCTGGTGGACGTGGACCTGGAGGTCCGCCCCGGCGAAGTGCACGCCCTGGTGGGCGAGAACGGGGCCGGCAAGAGCACCCTCATGAAGGTCCTCTCGGGGGCGCTCGCGCCCGACGCCGGCGAGATGATCCTGGCGGGCCGGCCGTACCGTCCCGGCGGGCCGCTCGAGGCCCGCTCGCGCGGCGTGGCGATGATTTACCAGGAACTCAGCCTCGCCCCCGACCTGTCGGTCGAGGAGAACGTGCTGTTGGGCGTGGAGCCGACGCGGGCCGGTTTCGTCCGCCGTGGCGAGATGCGCCGCCAAGTGACCGACGCCCTCGGCCGGCTGCACCATCCGGACATTCAGCCCGGCACCCGCGTGGGCGACCTCTCCATCGGCGCCCAGCAACTCGTGGAAGTGGCCCGGGCCCTGGCCGCCGACGCCCGCGTCGTCGTCATGGACGAGCCCACCTCCAGCCTCACCCAGGCCGACACGGAGGTCCTTTTCGAGGTTATCCGGGCGCTCAGGGACTCGGGCGTCAGCGTGATCTACATCAGCCACTTCCTGGAGGAGGTGCGGGCCATCGCCGACCGCTTCACCGTCCTCCGCGACGGCCAGGCCGTGGGCACGGGCGTGGTGGCCGAGACGCCCACCTCGGAGATCATCCGCCTGATGGTCGGCCGCGACCTGGAAGATATGTACACCCGCGTGCCGCACGAGATCGGCGAGCCCGTCCTCGACCTGGCGGGCCTGACGGGGGAGGACATGCCCCTCGGGGCCGACCTCCGCCTCCGCCGAGGCGAGGTGCTCGGCATCGCCGGCCTCATCGGCTCCGGGCGGACCGAACTGATGCGGGCCGTCTTCGGCCTCGACCCGGTCGCCAGCGGCGAGGTGCGGGTCGAGGGCCTCTCCTGCACCGGCTGGGGGCCCCCGCGGATGCTCGCTGCCGGCGTCGGGTACCTCTCGGAGGACCGCAAGACGGAGGGCCTGGCCGAGAACCTCACTGTGGCCGACAACCTGACGCTCTCCCGCCTCCAGCCGTATGTCAGGTGGGGTCTGCTGAGCCGGGCGCGGGTGGGGGAGGCGGCCCGGCACTGGATCGGCCGACTCGGCATCCGCACGCAGGGGCCCGAGCAGCCGATCACCGGGCTCTCCGGCGGCAATCAGCAGAAGGTGGCCCTCGGGCGGCTGCTCCACCAGGAGGCGGACGTCCTGCTGTTGGACGAGCCGACGCGCGGCATCGACGTCGGCTCCAAGGCCGACATCTACGCCCTGATCGGCGAACTCGCCGCCCAGGGCAAGGCCATCCTGTGGATCTCCAGTTACCTGCCGGAACTGCTGGGCGTCTCCGACTCGCTCGCCGTCATGCACCGGGGCCTGCTGAGCGAGAAGCGGCCGGTGAGCGAGTGGTCGCCCGAGGCCATCATGGAGGTGGCGACCGGCGGCGAGACGGCTCCCGACGACGTGACGGCCGAGAGCGAGGATCCCCTCGGACGGACGGGCGGCGGCTCGCCGCACAGTTAGCCGCCGGCCCCGCCTTCGCCCTTTGGGCTATGGCGGGTAAACTTGGCCGGCGCGTGCCTTATGTGCAGCACGAGGAACGCATGAGCCAGACCGATACCCAACCCGATCTTCTTCTCACCGACCGACCGGGGGCCCATCGGCGGATCATGAACATCCTGGGCCCGATGCTCGGCCTCATCCTCCTCCTGCTCGTGGGCGGCATCGCCGAGTATTTCAAGGAAGGCACGGTCAACTACTGGTCGCCGCAGAACCAGTGTCTCATCCTGACGCAGACGGTGGCGGTGGCCCTCGGGGCCATCGGGATGACGATGGTCATCATCTCGGCGGGGATCGACCTGTCGGCCGGCAGCGTCATCGCCCTCTCGGCCTGTGCGGGAGCCTGGATCGTCCGGGAACTCTCCGCCCCGGGCGTGGCGGAACTCGAGGGCACGCCCGGCCTCTGGATTCCGATCCTCGGCGTACTCATGGGCGTGGCGGCCGGGACCATGGCCGGCACCACCAACGGGTTCCTGATCACCCGCCTGAAGTTGCAGCCGTTCATCATCACCCTGGGGATGATGCTGTTCGCGCGGGGGCTGGCGAAGGGCATCGCCGAGCAACAGCGCATCGACGCCCCGATGAACTGGATCTCGGACTTCACCAATGCCAACATCACGTTGCTGGTCCTCGACATCCGGACGACGTTTACCATCCCATATTTAGGTGAGGTGGGTATCAACTGGGGGGGGCCGGTGGCCGTCTCGACGGCCGTCGTCCTGACCATCGCCTTGGCTGTCGGCGCCAGCATCATGTTGAGCCGGACGCGCTTCGGCCGGCACATTTTTGCCGTAGGCTCGAACGAGGACTGCGCCCGGCTGTGCGGCGTGCGGGTGGAACGCGTGAAGTGGGCCATCTACGCCATCGCCGGCGCCACATTCGGCCTGGCGGGCGTGGTCGATTTCGGACGCCTCTCCGTCGGCGACCCGACGACCGCCATGGGCAAGGAACTGGATATCATCGCGGCGGTCGTCATCGGGGGCGGATCGCTCGCCGGCGGGGCGGGCAGCATCTTCGGCAGCCTCATCGGCGCCCTCCTGATGGCCCACCTCCGGAACCTCTGCGTTCACCTCGGCCTACCCAACTACGTTCAGGAGATGGTCGTCGGGGCCGTCCTCGTCGTCGCCGTCACCGTCGACCGCCTGCGGCAGGGGAAGCGGGAGTAAGGGGCGCGGGTGCCACTGGCTGCTTGTCAGCCAGTGCGTTTCCCATGTCGATGAACACTGGTGGGCAAGCCGCCAGTGCCACCCGGCGCAGGGGGGAGTAAGGGGGCGCCCCGGACGCGTCTCGCCTGTGCTGGGCGGCTCGCGCCGGGCAAGCCCGGCGGCTAAATAGAAATGTAGGCCGCGGCTTTCACTTTTTGTTTACGACGCTCCGCCCGTCGATCTCTTCCGGCACGGGCCTGCCGAGCAGGTCGAGCAGCGTCGCCGCGACGTCCACGGCCCGCATCGGCGCCTCACGGCGCTCGTGCGGCACGCCGGGGCCGGCCATGAGGAGGGGCGTCAGCATTTCGCCCGGCCGCAGACCCCCGTGTCCCGCCTTGTGCACCTCGCCCAGGTCCCAGCCGGGGACGGCGAAGACCGCCAGGTCCCCCGACCGCGGAGCGTCGAAGTAGGCCGCGAGTTGCGGCACGAGGTCGGGATAGGTCGTGTCGATGGTTGCTTCGAGCCAGTCGACGGCGGTGTGCGTCTGGCCCAGGACCATCTCCGGCGGCAGGGCGTCGGCGTAGCCGAGCGGGTCCTCGCCCTGGACGACGCGGTAGGCGTATGTCCACGCCCGTCCCACCTGCGCAGAGCGGCCCGTGTTCGCCGCGGCGCTTGCGCCGCGCGGTTCGGCGGGGACGCCGCGCGTAATCTCCGCCGTCCCGAGGCGGTTCGTCACGTGGATGTGGTCGGGCCCCCCGCGCCAGGCGACGAGGTCCACCGCCTCCTGCTCGCGCAGCCGCCGGAGGAGGTCGATGCGGCCGCCGTCGCGCGTGGGATACGCCCGCAAGTCGTCGGCGGAGGGGCGGACGAGCCAGTTCTCGAAGGCCGGTCCCTCGCCGTCCTCGCCCGCGGCGTCCGGCTTCGGCTTGCGGAGCGAGATCGCCCAGTACCGGTCCCCCGAGCCCGCCAGCACGCACGCGTGTTGGCCGTAGGTGGCGAGGCGGTCCTCGAATGCCGTTTCCTCCCACAGGTGCTCGGTGGCCACGTCGAGACGGAACTCGTCCCGAAACGCCTTCTCGATGGGCCAGTGACGCTCGACGTCAATCATGCCGTGATCCGTCGCGAAAACGATGACGGTGGTGTCGAGCCGGCCGGCGGTCTCCAGGTCCCTGAGGACGCGGCCGATCTGGGCGTCCGTATGCTCCAGCGCCCGCTCGTACGCCTCGGTCGAGACGCCGGACCGGTACGCCTCCATGTCCGGCCACAGGAGGTAGGCGATGATGAAGGCGGGAAACGCCTCCCGCTGCCGGGCCACCGATGCCGCAATATCGAACCGCAGCAGCGAGAGGCGGTCCACGAGGTCGTACCAGCCGAAGAAGTACGGAGGCCCGGCGCTGGTCCAGTTCTCGGCGAACTTGGTGGCGCCGCGGTGGGCCTGGTAGAAGAGGCTCATCGTGGTCTCGTCCTCGAGCCGCTCGAAGAGGGTCGGGGCGATGTAGTCGCCGTCCAGCGTGTTCTTCTGGGCGATCGTTTCGTAATTGCGCCAGATGAGGCGGTTGCGGTCGAACCACTTGATCCCCGTCACGCCGTGCCGGCCGGGGAAGACGCCGGTCACGAACGAGGTCTCGCACGCCAGGGTCACGCTGGGGATGCTGGAGACGCATCGCCGCGCGTATAGGCCGCGGTCGACGAAGTACTTCTGAATTATCGGCAGGCGGCCGTCGGCGAGGAGCCGCTCGAAGACGTCACGATTGACGCCGTCGGCGAAGAAGACGATGGCCGACGTGGGCTCGTCGGCGGCGGGCGGGGGGAAGTCGAAGCCGAACGTCGCCTCCCGCTCGTCGTGCCAGGCGCCGCAGCCGGCCAGGACCGCCGCGGCGGCGAGGAGGAGAAACAGGAACGTCGGCCGGGCACCGATCGTGCGTGGGTGCCTGCTGCGCCGGGACACGTTCTTGTTCGCCGCGGCGCTTGCGCCGCGCGTCGGTCCGTATGGGGGGGCGGCGGGCAGGCTCACTGCGGCTTCCTCCGGGCGGGGGGCCAGGGCCGGTCGAGCAGCGTCGGCAGGACCATCGGCAGGTCGCGCGACCGCAGGGGGCGGGCGGCCTCGGGCACCGGCCCCGCCGTCGACATGATGAACGCCGTGCTGCTCTTGACGGCCAGGTCGCCGTGCGTGCTCGCCCCGTCCGGGTAGCGGGCGGCGCGGGACGGCAGCCCCGCGCTGTACCCGTCCTTCAGGCTGGCGATGACGTCGGGCACGTGCTCGGTGATGCCGTGAAACGCCCGCCACAGCCGCACGACCGCGTCCGGATACGCATGGCGATACGTCAGCCGGAGCCACGTGCGGCCGTCGGCGAAGCCGTCGGCGTCGAGGCGCCCGTCGGCCTCGGCCCGCTGGAGGATGGCGGCGAGGTGGAGCGGGTCGCCCGTCTCGCGGACGTAGCGGTAGCGCCCGTCCCGCCGCTCGACGCGGGCCAGGCCCTCGTCCGACCGGACGACGACGCTGCCGTTGTCGGTGTACGTGACCACGTCGACGCCCTCGTGCTGGCGCAGGGCGTCGGCGAGGCCCGTGCGGTCGCGCGTGGCGAACGAGGCGTACGTCACGAGGCCGTAATCGATGACGGCCACGTCCTTCGGCTCGTCGAGCCGCTCGGTCACCTTCCACCCGCGCTCGCCGAGGAACGTGCGGAAATCGATCCACTCGGCCGGCACGAGTTGATGGCCGTGGTCCGAGAAGACCGTGACCTTCACGAGTCCCCGCGACTGCCACACGAGTTGATGGGTCAGGCGGTCGACGGCCCGGAGGATTTCCTCCTGCCCCTTGGCCAGGTGCATCGTGCTGAGGCCGGCCGTTGAGACGAGGTACGCGACGACCATCGGCCGGTCCCGCCGTGCGATGAGGGAAACGAGGGCCTTCAGTTCCTCCTTGAAGTAGTGCTGCGGAAACAGGTAGGAGAGCGGATCCACCAGGGTGCCCGCCCGGTAGTCGGTGCAGCGGACCCAGTCCTCGTTGGTCATGGCGAGGTAGTCGGCGTCGCCGCCCGCCATGCAGTTGCGGGCCGGGTCGAAGTACCGGGCCTCGTACGCGATCGGCCGCACGCTCTGGAAGACGTCGGCCAGGGCGATGTCGGTCATCGACGGAAACGTCGAGATGACCCGCGCCGGCGGATGGAACAGCCGAAGGTGCCCCGCTTCCCGGAACGCCCGGACCGTCTCGTACCCGACGCCGTCCAGGATGAGGACGACGTGCCGGCACTGGGCCGCCGGGACGCCGTCCAGGTCGACCATGGCGTCGGGCTCGCCGCCCGCCGGCGTGTACCCGATGCGGGTGATGCGGCCGGCGTCGTTCGTGACGGCCACGTAGTCGGCCCGGTCGTCGCCGTCGGTGTCGTAGGCGAGGCGTTGGCCCGCGCTGGCGGAGGTGACCTCGACGGGCTCGGCGGGAAAGCGCAGCGCTCCCGTGCAGCCGCCCGCCAGGACGGTCGAGGCGGCGACGATGAGAAGGACCAGCGCCAGCCCGCCGGCCGCGCGGCCGAGCCCGCAGTCGTTGCCGCAATGCATACGCATACTTGCCCTCGCTCCCGAATCCCTGGTCGGACGCCCGGGTGGATGGGCCTATTCTATCCGCCAGTCGGTGCGGGGGAAGATTCTTTTTCGGGGGGGCGACCGGCCGGTGGCTACGTCGGCCGTGCCTGGCTGCGGTTTATCCGTCGGGGCTTCCTTGTCGGTGGCCGTCTCCGCCTCTCGCCGGGCCTGTTGGACCAGATGGATCAGGTGGTTGGCGTGGGTACGACGGTAGTAGCTCGCATACTCGACAGCCATGTAGTGGTGCCTGAGGGCCAGGTCCTCGGCTTCGTCAAACCGTTTCTGCTGGACGAGCGTGCGCAGAGCCGCCGCCACGGTGCCGGGCGGCAAGGTGTTGAAGACCTCTTTGGCGCGGGCCTTGAGGTTGCCCGTCGCGACGGGGTAGCGCTCCGTGCCGAAGTCTTTCAGCAGGTCCGCCACTTTCTCGGGAGGCCAAGCGGCAGGCAGGTTCTTCTCGCGGGCCCGTTTACGGAAGTCGGCGACCGCCTGTCGAGCCCAGGGGTCATGGGAATGCAGCCAATCGAGCATCTCGTAGAAACAGGCGTTGTCTGGAGAGGGTTCTGTTCGTTGGTACAGGTCGTAGAGGACGCAGAAGGCGCGGTTCTGAGAATCCAACCTCAAGCAGTACTTTGTGCTGTCGCGCGATCGCTGTGTTCCGGCGACAAGATCGGCTTGGCCTGCAAGGATATGGGCTTCGTCGTCGGCCCAGTATCCGCACCCGCGGATTCGTTTCACTACCTCTTGGCCATCGACCGGCTTGCCTTCAAGCAGGTCACGGTAGGCTTGGAGGAGAGGAAGCACGCCATCCTTCTCAAGGCGCTCTCGCTGATCGTCGATCGTAGCCTTGAGGATGGACAGGTTGCCGGCGTGGGCGGCCGCAATGCCTCGCAGCACAAGGACTTCGGAATACGATTCATGGGTCCTGTCCATGCCGGCCAGTTCGGCGTTGAATACCTTCACTGCCTCGGCGTGATGGCCCATGCGGTGGAGCGAGCGGGCCACGGGATCGTACAGCCAGTAGCTCTCGTCGGCCCCTTCCTTTTTGTGGACGGCGACTCCGACCGGATAGAGGTGCCGGACGCACAGGTCGTACCGCCCGAGGTGCTGGAGCGCGCGTGCCATTTGGTTGACCGCATGCCGGTGGTCGATGCTCGGCAGGAAACGGCTTCGGAGGGCTGAGGCAATCAGGCTGACGGCGAGGTCGTCGTCCGCCGGGAAATCGCTCCCTCGGCAGTAGACCTTGGCTAAATGATAGAGTAACCAGTATTCGTTTGGAAAACCGTGTGCCACGCGCGTGGCCCGTTCGAGCAGTCCGGGGGAGATGTTGGTCTCTTTGTGCGCGGTGCGCAGTTTCTCCCGGAGCAGGTCCGGGAACTCGGCTCCTACCAGTGGCGTCACCTTCTCGAGGTACAGCGCGTTCTTCCGCTCTGCCGTGCGAGGATCGGCCTGCTTCTCGGGTTCGAAGCTAAAGACAGCCTCCGCCACGACGTACGCATCTATCGCTTGTTCCATCTGGGCCGCATACCAGTCCCAGTCCCCCGTCTGCCATTGCCGCTGGTTGGCGTACCAGTACCGCACGTCGGCGAACCCGGGATCGCGGCCTAGGATGCGCTCGTAGAGTTGCCATTCCTGCGGCGATTTCTCCCCGATGAAAGCGGCCCGGCCGAGGTCGACGATCGATTCGTGGTGGTCGCAGCGCTGCCGGTGTAGATGCTCGACGAGCGCCGGCAACGGCTGGCTCTTGCTGAGGAAACGGACGACCTCGACCGATACGTCGCCAAGCAGGTCGAAGTAGTCGCGGGGTTCGGCGAAGCGTTTTCGCAGCACGACCCGGCCGTCGGCGTCGTAGATGAGGAGGTTCGCGCTATAACCGCCCGCGCTCCGGATGAGCGTGCCGCCCACGGCGTGTGTCGCTTCCCAGTCCTCAATGGCCATGCGGATCGTCTTGGGATTGTACCGCTGGGCGAGGTCTTCCATGTACCGCCGCGCCCGCTTGAACGTGAAGTAGGCGTGGCGCGTGCAGTAGTTGCCGGGCGCCCAGTCGATGTCGTTGGAGAGCAGGAAACTGAACGCCAGCGCCTCCTCCGGGTTGCCCTTTCCCGCCATGCGCTGGAGGTAGAGGAACGGCAGCGTCAGGTGGTTGAAGCCGCTGCTTTCGTATGGCGCGTGCTCGAAGGCGGGGAACATTCTCGCAAGGTCATCCAGCGAACACTCGGGGATGGGTATCGGCTCGACCTCGGCGAGCGGCAGAAGGACCAAGGACGCTTCCTCGGTCTCGGCGGGCGCCTCGGCCGGCTCCGCAGCGTCGGTCGTCGCAGCCTCCGCCGCCGCGCCGACGCCGGACAGCCACATCGTGACGGTGAGTGCGAGCACGGCCCCGGCCCATCGTTTCATCGGTTGGCCCTTTCCGTCCGAGTCTCGGATGGCGAAGCGTACAAGATGTGATTGACCGATGCGGGGTAGAAGTCAAGACAATTCGTATCCGATTATGGATGCGCGGGACGGTCCGCCCGCTCACTCGGCGAGCAGGAGCCAGATGCTCATGACCACGGCGAACGCCCCCAGGAGCATCAGGACCACGCCGGCGATCCCGACGATCCAGGCGGGTGTCGGGGCGGTGACCGGCACACCGTTGATGGCGTAGTTCGTCGACTCGCCCACGGCCTCGCGGTGATGGAACAGGAGGTAGCCGCCCACCACCGCCCACAGGCCGACCATGAACATGAAGCGCGGATCGTCGTGCGAACCGAGGGACTGATCGGCGCAGCATCCCATTGGAAGGGCATGGGTCATCGCGGTGCGCACGGGCATGCGGGTCACCCCCTTCGCGAGCGACGCGTTACTCCGACGTTTCTCGAAGGTCCTTGCGGCACGCGCCCATCCGCCGGCGGACCCAGGCGGCCTCGTCCTCGAGGCCGTGCTTCTCGTAGAACGCGCGCAGCGCCTCGTACCGCTTCCCCAGGTCGAACCCGAGGGCCCAGCGGAGTTTCTTCAGGCACACCGGGCACAGGTGCAGCGGCCGGGCGTCGGACTCCGCCAGGTGGTTCGACCCGTTCATCACGCATTGGAACCGCTGGCAGTGGTGTACGCCGAACATGTGTCCCGTTTCGTGGACGAGGGTCTTCAGGCTTCGGACGAGGGCGAGGCGGAGGCGTGCGTCGCTCGGCGCTTGGCCCCAGAACTCGGGCTGGAACCGCACGAGGCTGTAGATCCCCACCCGCCGGCGGAGCGACGCCTGCCCGAACACGTAGTTCCACGACGGGTCCGGGTACAGGTCCTCCGTCGTCACGCCCTGGAGGCAGACGGCGTCGTCGGGAAGGGCAGGGGCCAGCACGCGGTGCAAAATGTCGCCGGTCAGGTACTGCGTGACGCGTCGGCCCAGGATGTTTCGCGGGCGGCTCGTGACGCCGTCGAGCCCGACGGTCGGTCCCGCCCGGACGGGCAGACAGTAGTACAGGCCGAGGAATTCCCGCAGCGTGGCCAGGCGGGCCGATGCCTCCGCCGTCATCCGGCCCACCTGCGACACGACGAGCACGTGCCGACGCCGCGTCGGACGGACCGGGTCCGACCGCACATAGGCCGCGAACGACTGGCGAGGCTCGGGGTGGGCGGCCATCCAGTCGCTGGGCCCCGGTTTCGGCATCGGCTTGAAGAGGTCCGGCGCGTAGAAGGCCGGCGGGTCGTTCTCGACGTCCGGCGACGGACGGTACGGCGCGGCACTCTCACCGGCGGCAGCCATGGCGGAGAGGGCTCCAAGCAGTCCCCATTGTAACGCGGAACGTATCACGGCGGGCTCCGTTCTGGTGAGGCCGCGGCCTCGGTCAGGGCCTTGCGGCATTCGCCCATCCGCCGGCGGACCCACGTGGCCTCCAGCGGCAGGCCCGTCTCCTCGTAGAACCGGCCGAGCGCCTCGTACCGGTCGACGAGATCGAACCCCAGCGTCCACCGCAACTTGCGGAGGCAGTCCGGGCACAGGTGCAGCGGTTCCCGCGTGGAGGCGCGCCGGGCCTGGTTCATCACGCAGTAATACTTGCGGCAGGGGGTGAGGCCGATGGCCCGGGCCGTCGCGTCGGCCGCCATCCCCAGCGCCAGGCGGACGTCGCGGGAAGGGCCGTCGGGCCGGCTCTCCTTGCGGAAGAACGCCGGGAACGTGCGGGCCAGGCTGACCACCGCCAACCCCTCGCTCCGGCGCGAGAGGTGGGCCACGGACGGCCAGTCCTCCTCGGCGCTGTACAGGTCCTGCGTCGCCAGGCCCACGACGACCAGGGCGCCCGAGGACCGGCGCGGCCGGAGCACGTCCTCCACCAGCGCCTCGGCCTCGTACTGCCGGACGGTTCGCCCCGCCACGGTGGCGGGCCGCGACGGCCGGCCCACCAGCGGCACGGGCGGCAGGGTCCGCACGGGCAGGGTGAAGTAGACGGCCAGGAAGTCGCGGATCCGTTCGAGGCGCCGACGCATCGCCTCGTCCTGCGGGCCGAGCGGGAGAATGAGGAGCGTGTGCCGACCGCGCGTGGGCCGTAGCGGTTCCGAGGCCACGTACCGGCGGAACGGGAGGATCCAGTCGCGGGCGTCGGCGTCGAACCCTCCGGCGCGGCGCGCCAGGCCCCGCTCGCGCCAGCCCCGGCCGGCGTAGAAGCCGGGCGGATCGGCCTCGACGTTCACCGGCGCCCGGTACAGGTTTTCGGGCGTCGCGGGCGCCGCCGCGGCGGAGGCGGGGGCCCGGAACGTGACGATGGCCGGGCGGGCCTCCCCCGCGGGGGAGGAGTCGCCAAGTGCGGAGGCGGCGGTCCCGGGCTCGGCCTCGGCGGCCTCGGCGGCGGGCACGCATTCCTTCAGCCGCTCCAGGATCCATCGCGCTTCGTCCATGCGTTCGATGCGGCAGTAATAGCGGCGCAGGGCCTTGTATCGCTCGACGACGTCGAACCCCAGGCTCCACCGCAGTCTCCGCAGGCAATTCGGGCACAGGTGCAGCGGTTCCTTCATCGACGTGTATCTGGCCTGGTTCATCACGCAGTAGTACTTTCGGCAAGGCGTCGCGCCCAGCATGCCGCCGGCGGCGTCGGCGAACATCCGCATGGCCAGGTCCATGCCGTGCCGTTCGGCCTCGGCCGTCGCGGCGGCGTGGTGGAACTCCGGAAACAGCCGGGCCAGGCTGCACACGGCCGAGCCGTGGCACGTCGCCGTCTGGTTGCTCAGGCTGTCCCAGTCCAGATCGTCCGAGTACATATCTTCCGCCGTCACGCCGAGGACGGCCAGGGTGTCCGGGCGGAAGCACGGGACGAGGACGTCGCGCCGCAGGTGACCGGCCTCGAACTGGCGGACGGTGCGGTCGGCCACGGTGGTCCGGCGGGTGGGCCGGCCCTCGATGGGAACCGCGTCGCGCATCCGGACGGGCAGCGTGAGGTAGACCTCGAGGAATTCACGGATGCGGTGCATGCGGGCCTCCATGCGGGGCGACATCTCGCCCATCGGCACGAGGTCGATCGTGTGCCGCCGATGCGTCGGCCGCAGCGCGTTCGGCTGGAATTGGCGGAACGAGGCGACCCAGCCGCGCGCGTCGGCGTCATAGCCGCCGGCGTCGCGCGTCAGTCCCCGCTCGCGGTAATACGTCGGGGCGTAGAAGGCGGGCGGGTCGCGTTGGATGGCCACCGGCCCACGCCACAGCGCCTCGTCCGGCGGCAGGCGGTTCGTCCGGATGGGCAGGGGGACGGGCGGCAGCGCGGCACGGTCCTGCGGGACGGGTTCGGCGGGGGGCTCGGCGGGGGATTCGGCGGGGGGCTCGGCAGAAGTCTCGGCGGCCCGGAGGGGAACGCCCTGCGGCGCGGCCGCGGCGCCGAGCGTTAGCATCGCCGCTGCCAGGAGCGTGGCCGGCCGCACGCGTCGCCTCCAAATCCGAGGCCGGGGCTTGACACCGTCCCACTCGTTTATACTATAGGAAGGCCCTGACCGGGCAACAGAATCGTGCGCTCGTGGCGGAATTGGCAGACGCGCTAGGTTCAGGTCCTAGTCCGCTTTACCGCGGGTGGAGGTTCGAATCCTCTCGAGCGCACCATCGCTTTTCCCGCGCCGGCCGACGGCCCATCGGTCGGCGTTTTTTTGTGCTCCCTCTCCCTCGATGGGAGAGGGATGGGGTGAGGGTGAATGGTGAACTGCCGCGCGGCGGGTCGGAGCCTGTCCCGAGCGTAGCCGAGGGGTACTCGCCGCGCAAGCGCGACGTGGGCGATTCGGCGCGGTGGGTACGGAGACCCACCGCGCACGAGTGGAAGACTCGCCATGCCGGATGACGACCGCCTCCGCATTCTCTTCCTCTGCACCGGCAACGCCTGCCGCAGCCAGATGGCCGAGGGATGGGCCCGACACCTGAAGGGCGACGTCCTCGAGCCGTACTCGGCCGGCATTGAGACGCACGGTCTGGACCCACGGGCGGTGCAGGTGATGGCCGAGGCGGGCGTGGACATCTCCGGCCATCGGTCCAAGCTCATCGATGACCTGGCGGGCGTGGTCTTCGACGCCGTCGTCACGGTGTGCGACCGGGCCCGCGAGGCGTGCCCCATTTTCCCTGGCCGCACGCGGCGGATGCACGCGGGGTTCGACGACCCGCCCCATTTGGCGGAGGGGGCGAAGACGGAGGAGGAGGCCCTCGCGCCCTATCGCCGCGTCCGCGACGCGATTCGCGCGTTCGTCGAGACGCTGCCGGAGGGGTTGGGCGAGGGCTGAGCGGTCCGCCTCGGCAGGAGCGGAAGGCGGTTGTAGTGAATGTGGGCCGCCCCCAACCGTCTGTGGGCGACGAGAGGTGAACGAGCGCTGTCGCGAAAGAAGGAGCCGTGCGATGCCACAACGATACACGCAAGCCCTGCGCCTCATTGGCTTGGCGGTTCTCGTGCTGGCGGCGGCCTCGTGCGAGAACGCCTACTACCGCGCGATGGAGGCCGTCGGCAAACACAAACGCGACCTCCTCGTCGAACGCGTCGAGGAAACCCGCGACACCCAGGAGGAGGCCAAGGCGCAGTTCCAGACGGCTTTCGACAAGTTCGCGGCCCTGGTCGGGTTCGAGGGCGGCGACCTGGAGGCCACGTACGAGGAACTCCGGGACGGGCTCGAGGCCAGTGAAACCCGGGCCGACGCCGTCCGCAAACACGTCGCCGACGTCCGCGAGGTGGCCCGCGCCCTGTTCGACGAATGGGAAGAGGAACTCGACCAGTACGACGACGACGAACTCCGCCTCTCCAGCGAAATCCAACTGCGCGACACGCAGAAACGGTTCGCGGTCCTGCTGCGGGCGATGAAACGGGCCGAGGGGAAGATGGACCCGATCCTGGTGGTGTTCCGAGACCAGGTCCTGTTCCTCAAGCACAACCTGAACGCCCGGGCGGTGGCGTCGCTGGAGAAGACCGCCGCGGCGCTGGAATCGGATGTCGCCGCCCTCATCGCCGACATGGAAGCCTCGATCCGCGAGGCGAACGCGTTCATCGAGGCGATGGGCCGGCCGTGATCGTGGCGCCCGTGCCGAGCCGGCAAGGGGGCGGGCAGAGGATGAAGGTCCAACGTTTCGGGGGCGACAGAACGCCCTTCGGCCCGTCCGGGGCTCTGGCGGTTTGGGTGGCTCTCGCCTCCCCGGTCTTGCGACCGGGGCTACCCTCTTCGGCCCCTCCGGGGCCCCCGGCGGTGCCTCACACCACGCTGACCTCGGCGAAGGCTTGGTTGGCCCATCGGACCGACTCCGCCCAGACGGATGGGACGTCGCCGGGGTCGATCCCCAGGCAGTCGGCGGACTCGGCGAATTCGTCCCACCGACCGGCCTCGTAGGCGGTCACGAGATCGTACACCGGGCGGAAGGGCGTGTCCTTGCCCAGCAGGGCTCCCTTGACGCGCTGGTCGAGGGGCAGTTTCGCCAGCACCGTTTCCATTGGCGCGTCGAGCAGGGCGTCGATCACCGAGAACATTCCCATCAGGAAGAGTTCCGAGCGGCATTCGACCATGTCGGCCATGGCGGCCACGGCTTCGCCCATCTTGGCCCGGACGGCGCTGCGGAGGAAGAGTTCGTCGGGCTTGTCCGTGCCCATCTGCCGCAACGAAACCAGGGCGAACCACTTGCGGATTTCCTTCGGCCCCAGCAGCACCAGGGCCCGCTTGATGCTCCGCACCTCGTACCGCAGGCCGAACCACACGGAGTTGATGAACTGGAGCAGTTTGTACGCCAGCGCCACGTCCTGCTTGAGGGTATTCTCGATGTCGTCGAGCGACATCCGGGGCCGATGCACCTCTTCCAGGAGGCGGAGATACACCAGTTTCGATCCCTCGATGACCTTGCCTTCGTGGACGATGGGCTTGGAGAAGAACGACCCCTGGACGTACTCGTAGCCGTTGGCCTCGGCCCGGACGAAATCGTCCTCGGTCTCCACGTGTTGGGCGAGCGGCCGGATGCCGCGCCCCCGCAGGTCGCGGGCCAGGCGGGCGCGGTCGTCCGGGTCGGTGGCGAAGAAGTCGACCTTCACGATATCCGCCAGGTCCAGGAAGGGGTGGTCGGCCTCGGCCAGGACGAAGTCGTCCATGGCGATCGTGTACCCGCCGGTCCGCAGCCGCCGGCAGGCGTCGGCCAGGTCGGCGTCCGCGTCGACGTTGTCGAGGACCTCCAGCGTGATGAGGTCGGGCGGGAGCAGGTCGGCCACGTGCCCCAGCAGCAGCGACCGCGTCAGCGGGACGAACCCCCGCCGGCCGCCCGTCAGGTCCTCCAGGCCGATGTCCACCAGCGCCGACGCGATCAATTCCACCGCCGACGCGTCGCTGTCCGCCGGGGTCGAGCCCGGCGCCAGATTCGGGCGAAACAGCAGTTCGTACCCGTGGACCGACCGGGCGCGGTGAAAGATCGGTTGGCGCACCACGAAAACCGACCGGGCCAGCGCGGACTTCCCCATCGGCGTGTCTCCTTGCGTCAGGTCCTTTCGGAGCGAGGCCCGATCCCGGGGCGCGGTCCGGCTGCCGCCCCAGCGTTTGACGCCGCGCCCCCTGTTTCATCGTCAGGATTTGTGTTTGGGTCTACTGAAACTTGGACGAACGCGTGCGAGTCGTGCGAACCCTGGACCGCGCGGCGTTGGACGGCCGGCCCCCACCTCAGCCGCCGCCGTCCGTCACGTCGACGATCACGCGGCGGTAGTCGGTCAGGGTGACGATGTCACTGCGGTCCGTGACTTCGAGAACGAGGTGGACCTGCTTTCCGCCGGCATCGTCGGGAACCGTCAGCGCGCACCGCGCGGTGTCGTGGCCGGTGAGGCCCCGGAGGTCGCCCTCGTACGTCCCCGCTTCCGGATAGACGTACCACCGCCAGGTGAGGGCGTCGCCGTCCGGGTCGGACGAGGCGGACGCGTCGAAGCGGAGCGTCTGGCCGGGCGTCGCCTGCCGCCGGACGGTCGCATCCGTCTTGTCGCCGTCGACGGCCGCCACGGGATGGTGGTTCGCTTCGCCGTACGGCTTGACGCACCAGTCGAAGCGCGCCCGGCAATTGTGCAGCATGGCTCGGCGCCAACGCCAGACGGGCGCATACGCGTTGTCGTACACGGTGCCGTCGGACGGGTCGGTCCAGGTGTCGGCCGTTTCCGTGTAGGCGAAGAAGTCGCCGTAGCCTTCCTCGTCGCGGCGGACGCTGCGGTGTCGGGACCAGACGTTCTTCTGTTTCGTCCGTGTGAAGCGTCCGCTCCATCCGCCCCAGTGGGGATGGTCGACGTCGTAGAGCCCCGTGTTCACCAGGCCGATCCAGGGGATCGTGCCGCCGCCCTCCAGGAACCCCTTGCCGCCGAAGCGATACGGATACAGGGTGCCGAGGGCTCCGTGCCCCTTCATGATGTGCGTTTCCGCCCACGCGTGCTGGCCCGGATGGGTGTCGGGGTACGGCTGCCAGCAGTACGGGCCCGCGGGGTCGTTGGGATTGCGGGACTGCCCCATGTAGCCGTACGTCTGATGGTTGCTGCGGATCCAGTGGACGGCGGGGAACTCGTGGCAGATCCAGGCGCCGCAGTTGTCCTGGGCCCCGTTCTCGAAGACGCGGAGTTTGCGGACGGCGGCGTCGAGGACCTCGGCGGGATGGGCGGCCCGCAGGTCCACCAGCGCCTGCGCCAGCGTGTTCGACCCCGCGTTGACGGTGACGTTCAGCGGGCGCGGGTCGTCCCTCAGAAGGGCCTCGACCAGCAGCGCGGAGCCCGGCGACGACTTCCCCTTGCCGACGTCCGCCAGGCCGTACTTCGCCTGCCCCGGCCGGACGATGCGGTGCAGCTCGTCGGCCGTCGGCCACCCGTCCGCGTGCACCCGCAGGTTCGCCTCGACTTGGGCGTAGCCGTCGATGAGTTTGTGGAAGAGTTCGGGATGCACGACGCGCTTGAACGGGTTGCCCGCATGCTCGTTCAGGAACTTGCCGGTGACGGCAATCAGGCCCTCCAGGTGGAACGCGTTCGAGTTGACCAGCATGTGGGTCATCTGCTGCTCTTCGTCGGGTTCGTTGCCCATGTCGGCGAGGATGACGAGGCGCGGTCGGGGCGGCGGGTCGGCGGCCTGCCCCAAGGCGGGTGCGGTGCAGGCGAGAATGACGGCTGCAAAGGTCGAGGAGAGACGCACGGGAGGCTCCTTGCTGCTGCGGCCGGTTCGAGCATTTCACGTTTGAGTGAGAGCGCGGCGGGGGCGG